>TARA_R100000654_G_scaffold8278_3_pt1 | contig 27319 bp, 31 predicted proteins | sample TARA_R100000654 | Tara Oceans TARA_R100000654 (sample SAMEA2622473) | marine metagenome | biome: marine biome (ENVO:00000447); feature: surface water layer (ENVO:00002042); material: "saline water (ENVO:00002010), including plankton (ENVO:xxxxxxxx)" | depth 5 m
CTACCGTTGCCAGAACTGCGGTATCGGCTACCACCAGACCAAGGAAAAATCTGAGGATTCTTGACCGAAGGGGTTGCATTGGTGGCAGGACGTGCTATCATCCCCATGTCGAGAGGCACGCCGCCTCTCTCAACAGGAGACCACGACCATGAGCAACCGATACTACAGAAACGACCGCGTAGCCGAGGGCTACCACTCCGGCTGGAAGGATTCCTTCGGTAAGAAGATCCCCCTGACCTTCCACGAGATCATCGACAGGCGGAACGGCGAGATCGTCGCCGTGTTCAGGAACGATGGGCAGCTTGGCGGCTATGGCGGCATCTCGCCCCGTATCGCCGCCACGATGCAGCTGCGATACCTCAACGGGCACCTGAGCCCTGCGGCTGCCGCCGAGTGGGAGAAGGTCGTCGAGAACGAGCGGGCGAAGCCTTGACAGACCCGACCACCCCCCCTCACCCCACACAGGAGACCACGACCATGTCTTTCCTTTCAACGTCAAACGAGTTTCACCTCATCGCGGAATACAACACTTCCGAGTCGATCAAGAAGATCGTGAAGAAAGTCAAGAGCGGTGACACAGTGCGACTGATGATCGAGAGAAAGGTTCACCGTTCCTTTATCGCCGTCCTTCAAATCGATTACTGCAACAGCGATCGAGTCTGGTGGGTCAAACCAATGCTGGTCGACCACGACAAGGACGAACTCGTCGAACCTGTTTACAGCGACGATCACCCCCTCTTTGGCATCGTCGGTGCCGACCACGGAATACGACGAGATCTTGCTGTCTTGATCGAAGAAGCGAACAACGCGATCCGCGACAACCGCTGGGTTCTTCCCAGCCGCTGACCACCAACCCCCACGGAGATCACGACCATGCCCGACAAGTACAACAACCCCATCATTCATTCACTTCGCAGCCAGATCGAGCCGGCACGCAAGGCCATGGCAGCACGATGGCTCTACAACGCAGAACTCAGGATCAACCGTGCGATCGCGGAGTCCAACGGGCCGATGGTGGCTTGGTCCCCCGCTTGGCCTCCCAACTTCAACCCCCACCACCGGCGAGAGTCGAAGCACGCCTACAGATGGTTCGAACAAACGATTCTAGACCTGTTCCACAAAGTGCGGCTCGATATACCCATGCCGTTTGGGGAGACGACTATCCCTGCTCCGAATTGGGATGATGACGCCAAGCGTGACGCTCTTGAAAAGAGAGTCGAAGCCTATTACAAGCCGTTGACGCATGATGAACTCGTGGTGGAAGCCAATGTTTATGCCAATCGCCAGTGGCAGGCATACATCGACAAGATGGAAGACAAGTTCGAGTTCATCAACGCGAAGTCAGTTGAGATCGTCGGCGAAGATCCGCTCTGGAACATCTTGAAGGTCAAGGCTGCGAACGGAGTCGAGTTCACGATCGAGAACAGGATCGTCGACAAAGTCAGCAAGTACGGCGTTGCGTTCTGCCAGTTCCCGGCACGCTTCGGGAACGTCACCAAGAACGGGGAGCCAGTGAAGTTCTGTGCGAGCCAGACTGCGGTTGAAGAACTCACCCGGATCACCCGGTAGACTTAGAACCAACTTCTCTCTCGGCGGGTCCCGCTCCAGCAATGGAGCGGGGCCTGCCTCTGGAATCAAACAATGCAAATGGTTCAACGAATCGAACAGGTCACCGCGTTGTTCGACATCACGCGGTCGCTCATCTACACATGCAGGATGTACCACGAGTACGCGAAGGATTCCCTCCCCGACTCGATGGAGCCGATACTCGGTCCACTGCAAGCTCAGGCTGACCGTGCAGAGATCGCACTCGACAGGGCAGTTCGCGCGTACAAGGGGCTCCCGGTCGACGACCGGGCTTCAGGTCCACTGACTGAGCAGGACGGCGATGTCCTCGGGTGAGACGATCCCGTCCCCAGTCAGGTCGTGGTCCTCGCCACCCCAGCCGGCGAGCATAGCCGAGAGGTCGATGGCGTCGACCTCGCCGTCTCGATTGAAGTCGGCCGTCAGGAAGCCCTCAGCGGCCCATGTGAGCGTTCTGGTCTCCGAGGGGGCCAGAGTCGCCTCGGCCACCAGAGTCCACTGACGGCCCTCTACGCAGCCCACGATCGACCCACGCCCGGTGGACGTGAGCCAGTACTTCAGCGACTCCACCTCCGTGGCGAGATCGAAGTGGTGTTCATACCGAATCCTTCTCCTGTCGCTGGTGGGGTTGTACAGGATGAGTCGACCGTTGTCTATGAGAAAGGGTCGTTCACGGCTGTCGACGTAGTCGCAATCGATCAGCCGGGTCGGCGTCAAGAGAATCCCCTTGGTGTAGGTCAAGCCGGCGACTGTCTCGCGATCGACATCGAACGGAATGAACTGGTCGCAAGGGGGGCCGATCAACAAGAACGACACAGGCAACCAAATCACAACTGACCTCCAATGAATTGCCAGATGTCCGGCTCGCTCATCACCTGACCGAGTCCCTGTTCGATCGCACGAACCTGTGACTCGCGGAGATCGAGACCGTAAAGGTCGGAGATCGCATGCAACAGCTCGTGAAGAAGCGTGATGCGTTGGACCTCGAAGGGGAGGCTCGCATTCACGCGAACTACGGGCGTAGGAAACACGTTGAAGTCCCCGAAGTCGCCATCAGGCAACGGGACAACCTCGACGCGAACGTCTTGGGTTCCGATCCGAACTGTTCTCACCTTCACATCCTCGCGACTTCTTTGAACCGGATCGTCTTCAGATGCACCACCGGCTCGACATCCGCACTGTCCCTTGTCTTGCATGTTCTGCCCCCGATCTCTATTTCGAATCGATCGGCCGCATGAACCTCGGCGTATCGCAAGCCATCGTTCGCTTCCACGAAGAACAATGCCTTGCCACTCACGTCCGCGAGGCGGATCAAGTCTGCGACCTTTCGAACCGACAGAACGATTGTGGGGTATTGGCCCCACACCATGTCCCTCCGCTTGTATTCGCCCCATCCAACCTGTTTCCCTCCTCTTGAAATCATCCAGTCCGCCCCATACGAGTCGGGGATCTTGACAACGTCAACGCCCCAGCATTCGCGGATCTCTTTCGCCGCGTTCTCTTCGTTCTCCAAATCGAGGTTGGTTTCGTATCGTGGCCGACTCAAGGGGTGAAATCCCCAGTCTTCTCCCTATGCACTACCTCGTCGTAGTCAGCAGTGTTCACGAGTATGGGGGGGATGTCCTCGTCGTCAGCTTGCGTCATTTCAACTTGCAACTTCAACGCCCCAATGATCAACTCTCTTTCTTTAGGGTTAAGTCCGTCGTCTTCCAATAGATTATGTATGCGGTCGACTGAGTAGATTGCACCGACTTTCCCTTCTCTTTCGTGCCATCCAACCAGAGCTTTTTCGATTCCTTCAACTACAAGCATGAGAACCCCCGAGGAGCTATCTTCATGATCGGATCCGAAAACAAGGACGACCACGATCCGCAACCGAACGCGACTGAATACAAGCACTTCGAGATCATGTCGAAACAACTCGAAGAGATCGCAGAAGACCAGCTGAAACTGGCGAGGGCGATCGAAGACGCATGCACGCCCGAGTCTTCGGGACGCCCGGTTGACGCATTGAGGCGGACGCTCGAAACCGTTCCCATGCCCGAACTACAACTATGGGAGCCCTTCAAGGCTGACTACCCGACCGGGGTCGCTGCTTGTTACCTGCGTGCGATCGCAAGAATCATGTCGGCGGGATCCAAAGCGGCCGCATCCGAGGACCCGGCTCGGCTCCAACACCTCTCCGCGATCATGAGATCGTTCGCCTACGAGGTCCTCACATTGGTCGACGAGATCGATCAAAAGGACATTTGAAGAGGAAGCCACCGCCGGCTACAATTGATCCACCATGCACGGAGCCTTCGGGCTTCGTCTCGTGGTCTCCTAAGCTCCCCGGTCTTGGTCGGCCGGGGAGCAATTTTATTCATAGGCCCCGAGCGTACCCTTGGCTTTCTTCAAACGCTCATATAGGGCTTGGTTTGAAACACCAATCACTCTCGATGCATACCTGACAGATCCAGTTCTGCCAATCAGATGCAACGCCTCCCTTTGCAATGGCGTTAAACGCGAAAGCAAAACTTCGACCTCTCGTTCCAACGATTCCAAATTGTCTTCGGTTTCGGTACGCAAGCTGGGGTCTACCCCGGTTGATCCAAAGTCAATTTGCACTTCAGAACCATCCTTGCCTTGGACAACGGGAAACTGCCTCGTTTTTCTCGTACTCAGGCGATACCTGTCTGTCAAAAATCTACGGTACGCGACGATCGAAAGCCAGTTCGCGATCCGGCCGTGATCAATAGAATCGTGTTCCAAAGCAAGAACAACGGCATCGTGCAAGAAGTCATCGATCAGGTCTTCAGGCATCCGATGCACCGTGCGACATCTCCACCTTGCAATAGCGATGTCATCGTCGTTCATGGCGGGATCATATCCGAAAACTTTTTTACAAACGCACTTGACAAGGTGGCAGGATGTGCTACCATGCGTGTGTCGGCAATGGTGCCGACAGGAGACCACGACCATGAACAAGCTTCCCACCATCCCCAAGTCCTCGAACCGCTACTGCGGTCCCGCCGCCATCGCCGCGATCGCGGGCTGCACGCCTGACGAGGCAGCCGACAAGCTGTCCGGGGTTCGCAACGCTAACAACCGCTGGCACGGGCGGCAGGTCTCGGGCAAGGGCATCAAGGGAACCTACGACCACGAACTGAAGAAGGCTCTCAACTGGCTCGGGTTCCGCATGACTAGCGTCGACCATACCGACGGTCGAATCACCCCGCTCGCCAACGAGAAGTTCAAGGCGTGGGCCGTTCGGACCGAAGCCCTCCGTGGGGATCGCCTCTTCCTCGTCTCCTCCGGCAGGCACTGGCGCGTCGTCAAGGGATGGCAGTCAGTCTGCGGACAGAAGCGTGATCCCCACCACACCAACTGTGCGGTTCAACCCGGATCCAAGGTTCGAGCTGTTTTCGAAATCAGACCCATCAAGAACGCGGCCTGACCGCATCACCCTCAACGGAGACCACGACGATGCCATTCAAACACGGCGGACCAACCGACGATCCCGACCACCTCATCGAGCAGATGAAGGAGGAGCAAGCTTTCTGCCCCGGCTGCGGGGAGCCGGGCAGACCACACCCCAACTGCGAGTGCGTCAAACCAGAGGACAACCGATGAACAACGATGAAATCAGAGATTCAGTGAACGACGAGCTACGCCGGCGAGGCATGAGCCGGTACAGGCTTGCGGTCATCATGGAAGAGCGGGATGTCTGCGAGCGGTCAGCGATCTACCGCTGGCTCCGAGGATCCAACGACACGACCACGTCGGTTGCATCCGAAGCCCTGTCGACGCTTGAGCTGGAAGTCAGCCGCCGCTGACAGGCTCGTACTCCAAACCATCCAGCTCCACACATCGGGGCCGCCACCGTTTCTCGGTGCGGTCCCATTTCAATCCCCGGTCTGCTGCCCACTGATACCGAACGCGGCTGTACAGGCGGGTGAACAAGAACGTGCCGATGCGGCCCTTGGCCGGGTCGAACTTCTCGTCGACAAGATCGACGGCCGCGATGTACGCGGCCGCCGCAATGTCGTCGGGACACCATCCGGGAAAGAAACCCCTTCGGTGCATGCGGGTTGACCACGCAAGAACGAGGCGGTGGTTCTCGGCCACCAGACGCTGAGACTCCTCAGGCGTCGTCTTTCTCGTTCTGGTGCGTGACCTCATCCACCCAGATCCCTCAGGTATTCCTCGGCGGTCTTGGGCTGTCGCACTGCATCGATCGCACGGCCTATCTCGGCCGTCTCGCGACGGTGAGGCTGCCACTTGGTTCCCACCCTGCTCAACGCGGAGATGAGGGCACGAGGCTGCTCTGGCCTCGGCCGATCGAACCAGTCTTCGACGATCGCATCGATGGCGTCGGAGTGCGTGCATCCGACTTCATCCGCGACCAGAACGATGAGGTCATGGAGGTGATCGCCGATTCGAATGACCTTCGATGGACGCCTCACAGCTCACCACCCTGATCGATGTAGTACCTGATCATCCGCCTCTGCACCTCAGCCATCTGATCACCGATCTTCTGGTGTTGGATCTTCAAGTCCTTCAGCTTGGGGTCATCGCTCGGCAGCGAACGGATCTCGTCGTCGAGGGCACGGAGCTTCTTGCGAAGTGCCCGAACAGATGACTCAGACTTCTTCATCCGATTGACGACGCTGGGCTTGCCGTCAGGCGTGTCCCGCAAAGGCTTGGCCTTGTCGCGGCTGCCGCCCTCTTCGTACTTCTTTGCCGCCTTGTCGGCCTGCTGGACTCGCCGTCGAACCTCGTAGTAGTAGGTCGGGTAGGGGTTGTCCGGACCCTTGCCAAGCCACCGCCGAAGAACAGGAACACTCTTCGGATCAGGAAGATCATCACCGAGAACCAGAGATCGGTAGAGGCTCATGGAAACGTCTGCCATACGTTCGAAGTTTCTGCCAGTGGAACCACCGAACGTCCCGGCCAGATACCTCCATACTTCGGGCTGCATATCGACATAGCCACGGTAGGCTTCGTCGCCGCCGGTGAGCCGATTGATCAGCTTTGCCATGGTGTTCCAATCAACACCGAAGGATTCCTTTGCCGAGCCGATGCCAGACCTGACTTCGCCGCCCTCTTCAAATGGCTGGTCGCCATAATAGATTTGACGACCTTGCCAATTCTTGTTCATCACGAGGTCGAGGCCGAAGTCGCCAATGTCAGGAAGAACCATGCGGAGGACGCCGTGCGCAGAGTTCAGCGGCGTGCCACCCAACGGGTTGAAGGCGGTGGCAACATTCGTCGCCATGTCGGTCGCAAGCTCCAAGGGATTGCGACGACCGAAAGCCATCTCGACTACACCGAATCCCAACAGGTATGGGATCTCCAGACCATACTGAATACGCATCTTCGCGTATTTGATCTTGCCATTCTCATCACGGCCATAAGGGATGATGATGTTTCGCCTGCGTTCAAACTCAGGGATCTGCTCTAGGTAATCGGGGACACCGCTCTCGTCCTCGTCCCCGCCACCGATGAATTGCAGGGCGAGTGCGGAGAGGGTTCCCAACGCGGACAGGAAAGAGAACGCCTTGCGAGCCGGCCCCTTGCCAGACGCCAAGCCTTTGAACAGCTGTTGGTAGGCACGCACGTTGCCTTGAACCGTCGCATTGAAGAACGCGAAGATCCTGCTGGCGGTTCCGCCAAGCTCACCCTTCTTCGAGAAGTCGACCGTAAGGTTTCTCGCCAACACGCCGGCCTGTTCAGCAGACACACCATTCTCTCTCAACGTGGTGTAGTAAGAGAACCTCCACATGTTGTCGCCAAGGTCATTCAATATGGAGTACAAGTCAACCGTGAAACGCTTCAGGTTCTTCTTGGCCTTCGTCAAGTTTGCCGTCGGGTCATTCGACGTGACGGCATTCATGTCCTTGACCATGTCTTCTACGGTCAAAGAGTCAAACCACTGCTGCTTGCCGCCCACCCTGCGGAACTCATCCCAGTATTCAGCAAGCGGTCCAGATGCCTTGCCCTCGGCCTCGGTCTCTGCATCCGGACGAATCTTGTCGCGGAACTCGGACTTGGCGATGGTCGAAAGCACCGCCGGCATACGCTTCGACATGTCTCGAACCATCTGCTTTGGATCCACGAACCCCTGTTCGCCGGCAGCGATCAAAGCGGTCTGAGCGTCGAGGTATGGCTGTGTGAATGTGAAGCCGAGAGAGAAGAATTGAGTGCTGGTGAATCGGATCAGGCTGGTGAAGGCAGACATTGCAGAGAAGACGCCGTTCAAGACAGCAGCACCAGTGGATCGTCGTTGCACCGCGTTGCCGCCGCCAAGCTTCTCAGAAAGCTTTTCGTCGTTCACCTTGATGTATACGATCTCGCCTCGCTCGTGAGGCACGCCTTCGATTTCTCGAGATTCTTCAAGGCGTACCGGAATCAATCCGTCTTCGATAGACGGGTTCTTGACCATGACCAATACCTGATCGGCATCTTCGTCGAGCTTGCGTTCGGTCAGATCTTTCGTCGTGGCGATTCGCATGATTGCCGTGGGATACTTCTCGGCCATGCGAAGCATCCGATTGGCGATCCGGTTGTTGATGGCCTCGCCCTCGGTGATCAACCGATCAACAAACAATGCACCGACTGCACCATCCACGATGGCATTGACAGTCGCCTCTGATTCCTTGCGGCCAAGGGTGTACTTCAGCTTCTGACGTTTGCCCGTCGCCACATCCATCGTGGTTCCTGTGCCAGCCTCGCCCGCACCACGACGTAGCCGATCGATCGCCGAATCAACAGGATCGGTTATGAACGTACCGTCAGTGCTTCCGGTGACATTCATTGGAATGTAAAACGAGTATCGACCAGTCACCCGATCGAAGTCTTCGTTGGTGATGAGGCCGGCGAACTTGGCAATCTGGGCGGTCTCGTAAGAAATCTCTTGCAGGCTCGCCGCAATCTCTTCGATTGCCGCACCCTTGGGATCATCAGCATGCTCTTGCAGAAGGCGGTTCGCAGTCTCGTCTGAGATGCCGCAGTTCAACTTCGCAGCGTCGTCACCCTTAAGATCACCACGCCCCTCGTTGATCATGCGGATACGCTCGTTGCGTTCCAAAGCATGGTTGGCCGCCATCCACCGACCGAGCTGTCTGTTGTTGACACCCAGCTCCTTCATCCGCATCTGCACGCGATTGATGGTCCTAGTCTGGAACAACCTTGCAGCCTCAGCCGCTTGACCCGGAGCCAAGCGAAGCATCTGCATCGGGTTCAGCTTGGCGGGAAGCTTGCGGCCAGCAAGCGACTCGATCTCGTCGACCATTGATGCGAGCGTGTGCCACTCGTCGATCAGCAAGACCATGCCGGTGTTCCTGAACCACCTACCGAATGCCTTGGCGTCGTGACCGAGAGCCATGCCGGCTGGCCGGTCCTCGGTCCTTTCCTCGTTCAGGCTCTTGACTACGTTTTCAATGTCCTTCGTGGATCGAGTCATGTACTCGACCAAAGCCTCATCACCTCGGTCGTCCGAGACGTAGGGCTGCTCGAAGTCCATGTCGACATCGCGGGTCCATCCGCCGAACCCTTCAGGCTCTGACACCAACAGATCGCGAAGGTCTTCCGCCCATTCCATGGGACTGCCATTGTTAGTCGGGTAGCGGGCGATCAGGCGGCGGTCCTCGCCAGCCTGATCGTAGACCGCGATGGACTTGGCTTCGCCGTCCATGCGTTCGACGATCACTGAATCAGAAGGAATCCCGTAGCCCACCGCCGAGTTGACGAACCGTGTTGCCTTGTCGTTGAGAGCCTTTGACATCTCGGTCGAGGTGACTCTCGATTGACGGTCAATGTTCACGTCTTCGGTCGGACCCTGCTCGCTCGTGACGAGGAAGGACTTGACCTGCTGCGGATCGAAGACGATGTAGGTCTCGGCGGTTTCAGGGTCTTTCCTCGTCTCGCCTTCGTACATGTCGGGGCGGACGATAACTCCGTCGTACCCCAGCCTACGCATGATCGCGTTGATACCTTCACCCTGCTCTTGATCGTACATCTTGTCTGTTTGCAACTTCGTCAGTTCGTCCGCAACCTCAGGGTGAAGTTTTGCCAGTTCATCTAGCATCAGTTCGCGGTTCATGAATTTGACTACGAACGGTTTTTCAATGCGAAGGTAGACGGGCATTTGCCTGCCGCCGGGGAACTCCCTTTTTCCGCCGGCGTAGATGTCGGCAGTCTTCGGGCTGCTGGTGAAGTATGCACCGAGACCCATCAGTCTGGACACGCCGGTCCTGAACTCGGTGAAATCCTCCATGACTGTCATGCCGGTATCCAGCATGTTCGACAGATCTGCTTTGGTGCCGTGATACACCCTGAGCGGTTCACCGTTCACCTTGGTGACGACTGAATCACGGAACCAACGCTTGAACTGCGCAGACGTGGGATCTTGCATCCGAGTCTGGAACTCGATGTCAACATCCCTGACCCTTTGCCTAGCTTCTTCGACCGCAGACTGAGCTTCGTTGTCGAACTGGTCTCGCCTCTGCTTCAGCTGAAGAAGTGCATTAGATACTCGGAACGATCTGCTCTTTTTGATAGCTGACGCGACACTTCTTCGAACGTCTTCGGGGTAGCTCCTAAGCGAAGAGAGATCTCCCTGTCGGAGGCCGACAGCTGCTCGAAGGTCATCTTCTGAGAATTGCTCGACGGCCTGCCGCTCCTTGGAGCTGAGGACCGCTCTCCACTCTGATCCTTGCCTGACATCTTCATCAATGAACTCCTGAATGAGAGTTTCAATATCGTAGTTGTTGTCGCCTTGCTGCGCAAGCAGCGTTTCTGCGTGGCCTCTGCGGACCGTGGTTGCACCGATGGCCGAAGCGATTGATTCTAGCTCTGCACTCTCCAGATGAACGCTATAAATCACGACATGAGAACCCGTCGCGTCCGTATTCATGGACGCGAACGGGCCGTCACCGTCGACAGTGTTTGCTTTGATGTATTGCTTTATCGGCCCAAGCTGGTCGGCCGAGAACGTGTCGCCCTGCAACGTAAAAATCGTGCATGGGATGTCTGTGCTGGAACGCTTGTCGCCGACGAAGTAGTTGCTCGCGCCGATCCCCTTCTCTCCGAGGCCGGCACCCAGCACACGCATGAGAAGAGGCCGGGACTCGGCGGGGATGCCGTACATGGACAAAGCGATGATCGGCGAAACAACATCTTCATAGATGCCTGCCTCGCCGTTCCCGCTCTTGTTCAACCCATACCCAAGATTGAAAGACTTGACACCCTTCTGATCTTCGTAGACCGTCGTCTTTTCGCCAGTCTTCTTGTCCTCTTTCTCCACTGCTCTTTGCAGGTAGAAGCCCTGCCTCTGGGCGTCGACCTGTTCAAACCCTGCGGTTCCGCCGAGCGGTGCGCCAACAGCTGACAGGAAGTTCGCTTCCAAAGCCGTGTCAACAGTGTCGAGCATGTCGGGATCAGAGCCGACTGTTCTCGCAAAGTTCTCTTGCTTGTACTTCCACAATGCGTGCCGGATTTCGAGAGTGACGGGGCGTGGGAAGAACGCCGCGTACAGGTCATGCACCACGTTGTTGGTCTTGCTCGTCGACATCTTCGACTTGAGGCCAAGGTGGTATTCAGCCACAGAGGTCGGCGAATAGTTGACTTGACCCTTGTAGCTGCTGCCCGCAATCCAACCCAAGAACCTGTTCAGTTCCTTGGTGATGATGTGACGCGCTTGCAACAGCTTCTGTCGCTGCGTCTCGGTGAGATCTGGATCTTCCAGCTTCCGCGTGATTACATCTCGGGCGTAACGCTCCGTCCCGACCTCCATGGAAGCCCCGCCGACTTCGAGCGTGGCGACCATATCGGTTCTCGAATCGACCACAGGCTGAAGAACCCTTGAGAAGGATCCGTCCTGACCGGCCACGTTCATGTCGATGCCCTTGCGACCGCCGCCAACTTCGACCACGGCAGGGTGGTCGGCCTCTTCGAGCTTGCCGATCGCCATGTCCATGGCCGTGTCGAACGTGCCACTGGCCGAGAGGTGCGACCACGGGTATGCCTGAAGCTGCCACGGGGTCCACGGAGTCAGAAGGACCTCATCTTCGAGAGTAGCCTCCCCACGCATCGACCTTGCTTCAGCCTGCTGGTACTCAGGCGAACTGCGAATCTTCGCGTTGACTGATTCGGCAAGGCGAATGAAGTACAAGGACGTGTATAGGTAGTTGTACGGGTCGCCGAAGAAGTCTTGCAGGCCGCCGACCTTGTCGCCCTCCTGCTTTCGGTGACCAAACATGTAGCCAACCCAAACGTCGTTGGTCGACAGAGGCACGGCAGAAACACCGCCGGCAAGAAACGCCATCGTGTCACCGAATGAAGTTGCCTTGTAGGAGTTTGAGTTCTGGTAGGCACTGGCTGCTGCACGCATCGTCAGTTGCGGCGTCGGCAGCGAAACTCTGCTGAATCCTTGATGCTCAAAATCAGCTGCAATCGAGAATGCCCTGAGGAAGTTCAGGTCGACAGGCGTGAGCGGGCTGGTCGCCGACAGGAAGTCGGAGATCTTTCGAACATCATTTGTCGGAGAGAAAATGGTTCGCTCAACGATTGCGAAGGCACTCGCTTCGTACCAGAACCTTCTGTCCTCACGAAGGCTCACGTCATCGAACGTCGCGTTCAACAGTTCAGGATCGAAAACTGGGAACGCAGGGGACAGACCTTTGGCCTGTGCGGGCAACACAAAGTTTCTCGGCTTTGCTTCCGATCTGTAGACAGACGCGGCATCAGCCACCCCAACAGAGCTGATACGCCTCAAGTCGGCAACAGCCTGCTTGCGAACACCCTTCATGTCAGCCATCGTGAAACTGCCGACCGGGTACGACACGCGGACGTTGCGGAGCTCAATCGATTCCGCCGGCGTGCCCAGCGAGAGGATCGGCCGCTGACCCGGAATGTACGGCAGCTCGACGCCACCCATCCGCATAACAGGATCAATCGTGTCTCTGATGTCTTCAGTGGTGATGGATGTCTTGTTGGTCTTGCCGCCGACGTGACGAGAGCTTCTGCTCTGGAACTCAATCGGGTTCTCTGCGGTTCGACCCGGCCAATCCTCGACATCAAGACCCTTCTCGGCAGTTACCCAAGAAGGGAAGGCGATGATCTTCTGGTCGGCGTACGGCCTGTCGGCGGGATGGACGAAGTCCTCGTCTCCGGGGAGCGGAAGGCTTCCATCCTCACGACGTAGGTGTGGCCCGTAATTGACCCACGAGTTCTGACCGCGAGTCTCGCTGGTCATAGCGGGGCGAGCCTCCGCAGTAAACATCCGAACGTGTTGCCTCCATGCGTTCTCCTCGCCGCGAGGCCCAAACTGATGCCCTTCCTTGGCGTGACCGAAGATGTCATGCACAGCCCGGAACAGATCGTTCACGGTCTGTTCATAAGGAACACCCTCGGAGTCAAGGACCTGCCCGCCGGCACGGCGTAGCAATGGCTGCGTCCTCAACAACTCCGCCATCATCTCGGGCTCAGACCCGAATGAAGACTCGCCGTCATTCAAAGTCTTGTAGTAGTAGATCCTCTTGTTCTTGCGAACGTCTTCAACCATCTCTCGACTGTTTGCGTAGGGCTGCCCGGTCGATCCCCAAGGAATCATCTGGTAGCCCTGATCCCTCAGGTACTCGTATTGGGAGACGACCTCATCCGACATTGCGGTGTAACTGCGGAGAAGGTCGCGGTTGTCGATCGCGTTTGGAAGCCTGTTGTACAGGTCGGCGATCGATTTCGCTCGCTCAACATCAACAGCCACGATGCCTTCGCGGCTTGCCTTCTCGTCGTAGGGGATACCCGCCGAGGCCATGTAACCGACAGCAGCAGATCGTACTTCTGAATTGGGGTCGTGCCGGCCGCGAGACTGAGACTCGATGTCGACCATGTCGCCGGCGGTTCGAGACCGAGGTACAGACGAGGACGTGACGGCGTTCGCCACGTCTTCGAAGTGCTGAAGCACTGCTTTGCCGACAGGCCCGCCGCCCAACCGTGTGGTCAGGCGGCGAAGGCGGTCCATGCCACGCTGAAAGGCTGTTGCGTCCTGATCGTAGAGAGAGACCAGCCCGGCACGCCTCATCGCTGGGATGTTGGTCAAGATCTCGGCGCGAAGTTCACGGAGAATCTCGACATTCTCGGTCCCCTGATAGAAGCGGATCAATTGACGTTTTTCTTCGTCAGTCATCTCGGCCAACACCGCGTCGATCGCAACGAGACCATTGCCACGTCCAGTACCAGCAACATCCAAACCATGCACGTTTTCGTGCAAGAGGGTTTGGATATACGAGTCCAGAAGATTCCGCTGGAGAATCCTTCTGTACCTTTTGCCGCCCTGCTTGAGTGCAGCGTCTTCCGACTTGCGGCTGCCGACACGAATGTAGATCCGGCCCATGCCCTGAGGATGGAAGCCACGGGCATCGCCGCTGTAGAAGTACGGGACAACCTCTACGCCCGGTGCAATTCGGTTGATAAAGGCGATGGCACGCTTGGCGATTGGCCCCAGCTCTTCATCAGGAGCAAGCCTTGCATCGCCTTTCTCGCCAGCTTCTTCGCGTTGACGGTTGTATAGGTCGAGGAACTCGTCGCCCGTGGACGGGATCGCATCAGCGTCTTCCTCAACCTCGGTCGGCACGTCCGTCTCGGTCTCCTCTACAACACGAGACTGCTCTTCAATCTGGACCTCGCTCGTGAGGTCGTGCAGTTCTTGGTTGAGCAGGTCCAGCTGTCGCTCAAACTGCATGACAGCTTCGGTGTCGCCCTCTGCGTTGGCACGCTCGATGTCTTCTTCAATAGCAAGAATCTCCATGCCGATTTCATCAGCACGAGCTTCTGCAACAACGGATTCCGTTTCAGTACTGGCTTCGGATGCCGGGTTGGATTCCGCCAACTTGGATTCGATGGCCGAGACCAAGTCGGCCTTCCTCATGGAAGTCCGCCCGCGAATGTTGAGCTTCGCGGCGATCTCCAAGAGCTTGGTCTTATTCATTGCCGACAGGCCGCCGACGGGGGCGGCAACAGTCACGGCAGCAGCAGCTTCTTCTGTTGCGGTTGGCTCGACAACAGGTTCGACCGTCGGGGGATTCCGGATCGCGTCGATGGCAGCCCTCGCCTTGGCTTTCATCTCTTCAGTGAGAGGCTTGCCGGTTTCGTCGACACCAGTCGAGAGATATTGCTCAAGAGCTTCGACTCTTTCTTCACGGGCACTCTCGGACTTCGCCTCTCTTGTCGAAGCCTCAACACCCTGCGAGATGAACTCCGCGAGAGCCTTCTTGTTGAACCGGCTTTCGAGGTACTCGGCGTCTCCGGGCAAGAACAGGGTGAGGTCAGAAACGGTCAGACGACCCTTGTCGCGGATCGCTCGTGCCAAGGCCGGGAACCGCTCGATGAGGCGGACGGCGATGTCCATCATCAGGTTGTTGTCGAGGCGGGCGTCCGGCCGGGGGCCGCCCAGTTCGGTGTCGACATCCTCTTCCCCGGACAGGATGAACTCCTTCTCCTGCGGGTTGGGGATCAGGCCGGCGTCGGCAGCCTGCTGCGTAGCCTCCTGCTGCGTGACCTCCATATCGCGGGTATCGCCCAGAGCAGCTCTCAACGCTCCCTGAGCGTCTTCGAGTTCTGGACCAGTCTCGACCCCCTCAGCGGCCTGCTCGGCCTCAGGGGCCTTCCTACGGCCTTTCTGGCCCACCTGCCGGGCTCGGCCGACCCCGGCCATCATGCTGTCGGCCTCAGACTCGCTCAGGCCGGCCTCAACCAGAGCCTGCCGGACAGCGGCCTCCTCGCCCACGGCGAGGCTCTCGCCGGCCAGACCGGCTCTGGCCTGCTCTCCGGCCCGAGCCGCCCGGTCAGCAGTGATCGCACCAGCCCCACCCGTCAGGACGCCGCCGGCGGCCCCGCCGTACATGGCCCCCTTCATCGCCGCTTCAAGGATTTCGTCAACCGTGACGCCCTCGACCCCAGAGATACCACGGTAGAGGACCTGCTGGGCCGTCTGAAAGCCCTCAGTCAATGCCTCTTCGACGGCCTCGGAGACCATGCCGGGGAACGCCGACTTCACGCCCGCAACAAAGACATTGACATCGCCAGCCTTAAGACCTTGGATGAATGCCCGATGTGTGACTTGCCGAAGTGTCTGCTCCACACCCGAAACACCAATCGGGATCTTGTTCAACCCGACACGACGACGGATCGCACCCGGAATCTTGTTGAACAGGAACTCCGAGGCACCCGCCAAGCCGCCAACAAGGGCACCCATCTTCGGGTCGTATTCGTTTCCGGTTCGTTGCGTGTACTGGTAATACGAATCAACGCCGGAACCGGCAGCAGTCGTACCCATGAGTGCGACCGCTGCGTGCGGCTGACCGGCCGCAGTCAATGCGACTGACGCCAACACTTGACCCGCAATCTCACCAGCTTCGCGAGCGGTGCCCTCGGGGTCGTAGAACATCATGTCCATCTCACTTGGCGTGAGATTGGTCAACTCGCCAGACTCGTCTGTCGTGAAAAAACCTGACTGGATCTCTCCGCCAACACCCAACATCATGTCGGCGTAAGTCACGCCTGCGGCGTCTCTGACGGCCTTCGGGACCGTGGGCAATCCGCGAGAACGCATCATTGATTCTGTCAGGAAGTCTGAAACACCTTCTGGCAAGAATTGCTGCACGGCACCTGTGGCCGACACCATGGCACCCGGAATCACATTCGTGAACGTACGCCGAACGCCCTGTGCAACATCAGCAAGGCCCCGGTAGGTCGTCCCAGCCACGCCGGGATCAGACCGCATCGCGGACATTGCATCTGTCATGAAGTTGCTGTCGCCGCCGCCTTCACTCGCAGCCGGCGTGGGCAAGGAAGTCGGCGCAGGCTCAACCTTCTGCGTGCCACTGATCCGTTCGCGAGCCTTTTTCATGGCTCGATTCACTGCTTCGTCGACCTGACTCTGATTGTTGTCCATCTTATTCACCTTCCACCTCCAACAAACCTTTCGGTTTCAATCATCAGATCAGCAACGTAATTCGAAACGGTGGCTACATCCAACTCCAACGCTTCCATGAACTCCTCGTTGGCAGTAATCAGACCAGCGATTCTTCGCGCAAGACCATCTACACCATCTTTGGTCGTTGCAGCTGCTCGGACCAGAAGGGAAAGCTGTTCTCTAGGATCCTTTTCTCGCATTGATGGACCGCTTCCGTAAAGCGGATCCAGAAGACCCGCCCTGAGAGCTTCCGCGAACATTCTCATCTGCACGGGCGTCGTCGATCTTGCCCCCATGTCTTGCATGTTTTCTGGTGCGAGCGGTATCTCTTCGAGCGGGATCTCTTCATCCAATCTTTGTTGTTCTCGATACCTTCTTGTGGCTTCGTTTCGTATGCGATTGAACCGAGGCCCGAGTTCTCTTTGTGCTTCCGCAATCGACTCGTACTTTGTACCCTCGATTGCATTGATCGAATCAAGCAGATCACGTTGAGTGAAAGCAGAACGATCACTGCCCGAGCCCTTCTTGCCACCTCTGATGACCGTCCTCTTGCCACCCTGTCGGCGTGCGTACTCGTAATGCAGCTCTTGTTCTTTCTGCGTCAGATCCTGTTCGGCTTGCGAGCGATCATCGTCTGTCAGGAAACCATCGAGCATCGCGGTTCGGGCAGCATCAATCTGCCTCTGCCGGCGTGCCATTTCCCCGCCAGACATGTAGATCTGCTCTGAGATTCTCTGTCGGTCGCCTCGCGTGTAGAACTGACCGAACTCCTCACGGCTCATCGCCCCAGCATCAATGATGGGCTCGCCAAACTGGGTCTCGACAACGGGCACCTCACGCATCTCTTGCGTGTCAGGCCCGCCATCAGCCGAAGGGATGTTCACGGCTTGCGTTCTTCGAGGACCGTCTGGAGAGTTCGTGATCTCTCCAGCCCTCGGTGGCCGTGCCGGGAGCAAGCCCACCTCGACAGGGTTCAGGAATCTGCCACGGTCTGCACCACCAGTGTTGTACCCAGTGAGAAGCCTGTTCGGATCTCCACCGCGTGCAATACGTCGGCTGATGCTTCTCGCCGCCAGTTGCCTCGTGACATCCTCACGCCTTTGGAGCTTCTTCTCTCGCATCTCACGCCGTCGTTCGGGTTGGAGGTAACCAGCCAGTATGGTGATGTCTTGGATGTTCTGTCGCTTAGCGCGATCCCATCTTTCTTGTTCACGCTGCATTTCCGCATCAGTGATCCTGCCTTCCCTATGCTGCCTCTGTTTGATGCTGAACCGTCTCTCCGCTGTCCTGTAACCTCTCCTAACTTTGTCGCGGGCCTTAGACATTTCGTCTTCGGTGGCTTCCGCAGCACGATCTGCGATTGCGCCGCTTTCCAAGTCTCTTTGCGCCTGCTCGATAATCCTCGGGTCAACAGCTTCTCTGGCGTTCATCCTCCTACGCATGTTGGCATAGGCTTCGGGATCGTTCTGAGCGAACTCCACAGCCATACGCAACACGTTCGGATCCTTGATGTTCTGGATGCCTTGCGTGAGAACCTGTTCGAGAGCATCTGCGCCACCGGTAGGTGCCATGCCCGGCCCCTTGATCGGCACCTCAACGACAGGGCGTTCCGGCTTGTTGATGCCGAAGAATGACTCGTAAACGTCAATCATGCCCTGCGTCTGTTCTTTGTTCAGTTTTTCCAGACGCGCGGCCTCTTCTCTGGCCTGCTTCTCAATTTCATAGTCGATGCCGCGATCAGAGGAATACGGGTCAAACGCAATTGGGTTTCGGGGGTCCATCATCTACTTCCTCTATGAGCAGGCCACGCTCACTTGGTTGGCGGCGTGCGTGAAATACCGGCAAGTGACTGTCGTCTCAGTGCCGGTAGCGTCTGTGAATGTGACATCGAGCGGGTCGAGCATTTCCATCATGATCACAAGCGGGTCAGGCCCCTCGGTCAAGGGGAGCAAAGTGACGACCGATGCGGGGTTGCTCAAGGCACCAACCGTGACGCCGAACGAAACCTTGGTCGGCGGGACCGTGATGCCGGTCGGCTCGACCGGGTTGTTGACCTCTGCACCGTTCAGTGCGAAATGAAAGTAGTCGTCTTCCGTGCCTGCAGAGCTGTTCCGGTTCTCGTTGTGCGCGAACTCCCACTTGTACTTCCACGCACGATTCGGCAAGATGTCTTGCTTGTCTGTCAGCTTCGCGAGAAACACGCGAAACGGATACGGGCTGGGATCTTCTGGCGGCGAAACGGACTGAGACCGCAATTCGCCAAGCACCGCAGACAGTGCCTCGCGGTACTCCTCGGAGAACGGGTTGCCGTTCCGCAAAACATCTTCGTACGCAGAACTCATGTAACGGTGGTCCCGGGAAACAGTCCACCGAAATTGACTCTCGGTCCAGCCCAACCGTTTTCTACAACCTCAACCCCGTATGTCCCGTTCGTGTTCCTCTTGAGACGATGCGAAGCGAAGTTGCTTGGCGAAAACAAAAAGTTGTACGTCCCGGTGTAGATCAATCCGCCGATCTGGTCCGGCCTCTCATCGGTGAAGTTCATGTTGAGATTTTCGAATCTCAAGCTGCCCTTGGGAAAAGTGATGCCACCGTATGAAAAGGGATTAAGATTGACGATTCCGGTCACCTTCAACGTCGGCAATAATGTTCCGATCAAGCCGGCATTGATCTCGAAGTAAACCTTGACGGTGAACACGCGGGGCTTGTGTGGCCTCCCCGTGGACCGAATGTATTGAATCGGGTCATTTGGATCGAACAACAGTTCGCCATTCGGCAAGCCTGTCGACGGGTCGTAAGCCGCATCTCCATTAGCGTCGAACACGTCACGGTAAACCGTGACCGCCGTGACTCCATAATCCGAAACTGGCGTGATACGCAACGCCGTCTCGGGCTGCCGGATCTTCCGCTTGTGCGAATAGGAGAGCGTGACCTCGAACGTGTCCGCACCAACCTGTCTCGACTCTGCTTTTCGTAGGGGGGCGGTGCATCCGGTCTCAGGGTGGTTGTTCTGCTCCTCAATCGCCTTTGCAATCGCGGTGCCGGCACGAGTCGTGTTGCTGACATCAGTGTCTGCAAGCTGCACAAAGACTCGGCGGATGGCCGAGTCCTCCCTGAAGTCCGAGTTGATCGACAACTTCGAACCGATGATGTCGCGCACGACTTTAGCCATCAGAGATCAAACCCCCTACGACAGACATCGATCAATTCTTGGAGTAGTCTTTCGACATCGTCCCGGCTATTGTCCTGAATTGCCTTAGTGATGACTTCGGAATCGGCTGACGGCTCGCCCTCGCCATCACGACCAGAACCATTGAACTCAACCACAACCCTTTCGGGTTCACCTACGGCACCATCAGGCATGCCGGGCATTGCCTGTGCCGCCTCGGCTTCTCTGATTGCCTTCTCGATTTCATCCATGTTGGGCATCGATCAGGCTCCGTCAAAGACCTTGAACTGAAGCTCGACCGTGACCGCCGAGGTGGTCTTGGCGAAAACGGCGACAGTTGCCGGCACAGTCGTGGCAAGACGACCAATAGCGTATTCGCCCGGCTTCAGTGAAAGGAATGGAGCGAAGCTGCCAGAGGGACCACGGCCAACTTCAACGACGCCGGCGGTCGACAGGTTGCGAAAGAAATACATTCCGCCAGAATTGAGGCCACTACTAGTGGCGACAATTTCAGTTCCGTTGGCGGTGTTGTCTACATCCTTGACACCGGCAACCATTTCGAGCGAAGAGGACAGATCAATCTGAATCGATCCGGGCTCGATCCTTTCGGAGAAGTTGGTCTTGGTCGCGATGAGCGACGAGTTGTAAGTGATTTCATTTGCCATCGATCAGGTTCCTGTGTTGGCGGTTTCAAGAGGTTTCGGGTCGCTGTCTGCGTCGTCGACGGAAAGGTAACCAGACATCCGCATCGCAACGACAGGCGACTTCTTGCTGTATGAGATTTGAATGCCTTCGACCATGGCCTTGCCGACGATCGACCGGGTGTCCCCGTGGTAGTTGAACTGCATCAGCCACTCGCCGTTTGCAACATTGGGGGTTGCAGACGGATCGGTGTTGTCTTCCAGATTGACTAGACCAATCACGTTGTCCGCGATGGCGTAACCAGAAATTTGGAACCTGACCCGAAGCAAAGCACCATGGTCATACCTTGATTTCGAATCACCGTCCCCTGTTGTCTCGATGACTTGGACAGAAGTGGCGAGCTGTACCGACTCGGTCTTGATCAGAACCACGTCATTGGCAGGCGTATCGCCAGTGGATCCGCCATCGCCAAAACCCTTGGACGTTGGCAATGCTCGTTTGATGAGGACCGCCGATACGGTTCCCGGCTTCGCAAGGTTGCTACTCATGTCTGTCTCACGGGGTGTAGTTCACGGTGTATGAGGATCGCCGGACACGGAAGATGCCATCGCTGCGGTCCAGATTCTGACCGAGGTTGGCAGCGGTGTTGAGCCGGCGATCGGCAGACACGCTTGCCTGAAGACGCTGTATGAACAGGCTCATGTACCTACCGGGCTGATCGGTGGTCAAAGACTCGGCGATCGCGAGGCAGGAGGCAATCAGGGTCTCGGCGTGCATCTGCCCCCCGGGGACCTGAGCATCGTTGCCTCTATCGGTGAAGTCGGTGATGGTCGCGACGTACTGGTACTTCAGGGCGTAGACCGTGTCCGGCGTGGGAAACAGCGTCACCTGAAATGCCGATGGCCTGTCGGGGTCACCCGAAGAATCGACCTTGGGCAGGATCGCCGCAAGCTCGGGCCGGCCCGTCGTGATGGTGTCCATCTGCTTTCGAGCGTTCAGAGCAGACACACTCGTCACCTCGATCGGTCGGATCGACCCGTCAGTCGAGGACTGGTACGCAAATGGCCCGATGATGCCACCGAAGTTCGGCGGCAGGTCATAGCTGACCGTGCTGGCGACCGTCGTCAACGTACCTTCGGGACGAAGCCACGACCAAGTGTGACTCTCGGTACTCCCATCCACCGGGGGTGGAGACAAGAACTGCCTCACCCCCCGGCGGATGCAAGAGTCCACGTCGGCCTTCTCCCGTCCTGCAAGGTCGTTGTATCCCCTCCCAAATTGAAGGTAGCGAGCGACCTCAGAACGCAGTTCTCCGAGCGTGAGCGAAAGAGCTGAATCAGACACGGATCTGCCTCGCAATCTCTTCGGCGATCGTCTTGCCTTGCTTGACGCCCGCGTTGTACGAAGCCTCCTTCTCCTTGGCTTCCTTCTTCTTAGCCCCCGGCTTGTCGAAGAAAATGCCAGCGAGAAGACCGAGGCCGCCCACGGCTGCCCCGCCAAACGGAATCCCGCCGAGAGCCTGCTCGGCAACACCGAGACCAGTGTTGGCAAAGCTCTCGACGAAGCCCAGAAGCTGCTGCCCTTTGGCGATCTCGTCCGCGAACTTCTCCGTCTCGGATTCCACGAACAACTGCCATCGGTCCCACTCGTGCGGAGCGTCGGTCAGGGTCACAATCTTCGGAGTGTTGATCGACCGCTGAACGCCTAAAGGCACCCGGACCTGAATGAGGTCAGAGGCGGTGCAACCGAACGAAAGAAAACTGATACCCACAACTAAAGCCACGCCAACAACAAGAAAAGCGATGCCAGTCGTATTGTTTCGCACCCAATCGATCACGACAGGTCCCTTCAGTCGGCGACATTGCCATTCTCATCTTCGGATCTCGAACCGAATGGCACCATCTCGTTGAGCTTCTGCTGCCGGCGGCCGCAACCGCAGTCACGGCCAGTCGCTTTCTCGACCTTCTTGACGACCACTTCGATGCCAATCTTGGCGAAGCCCCACTGGAGCAGATCCCCAAGGCCACGCATCTTCTTCTTCTTCTTCTTCGGTGGCTTGGGACTCCACTTGTTGAGCAGACCTTGGGTTCCGGGCGTCATGTAGGACATCTGTACTCCATCAAAAATCAGCAGGGGCTGTCACCACAGCAAGTGTTGTCGCCTTTGTACACGGCGGTCACACCAGCCTGATTGTTGCATTTTACACACTGCGCTTGCGTGACGGCATCAACGCAGGTCGTCGTGCCTCCCGTGGTAATGCAACAGGCACCAAGCCGGACGCCAGTCTCGGCCCCTAGATATCTGCCGCATCCCCCAACGGTCGTGGGCTGTTTGACCCCGAGCCCCGGATCCCTGTCGTCAATATCAACTTGCGTTAGAACTTGGGTGGCTTGGCAATACCACGACGGTTCGGTAAGGCTGTCAGTCAAACTGCCCCTTGCACCTTCTTCGATGCTGGCGGAAACCACCGAGTATCTGTTGCAGAGAATGTCCTTGGTGATTCTTGGCGGAACGAAGTGCAACGGTCCGACTGGCGTCTGCTGATCAGGGCCCGGCGGGCAGGCATACTCGGCGCACGTCTTAGGAACACTTGAGTCAGTGCTGTCGCAGCTTTGGTTGAGAATGAACAGCCAAGCGTGGTTTTGGAACCGGCCGATGAATGGCGGGCTCACAGGGTCAGGAACGCCGTCGCCAGTGGTGTCAGTGCTGTTTTGGTTTTGACCGCCGTAGTCTTTGGCCTTCTGGTTGTCGATGTAGAAACTCCAATCAAATCTGATGGAGTCACATTCAGAACGAAACGTCGTCTGCTGGCACAGCGGCCAGAAGGAATCACCGCAAACAGAAAGCTCCGAGGGTAAGCAGCGGTCGCCGAACCCCTGACAAGGACCTATCCCGAAAACACTGCAAGTATCAAGCTCGGAGCAAGACGCACACTGCGGAAAAGGCCATGCGTTTAAGCAACCGCCGATGATGTCGCGAAGACCAGAGTCGTCACCGGCGTGTCCTTGATCATCCTCTTGACCTTGCGTGACGTTGAAACCACAGTTACCTGTCGTGGCCTTGCAACCAACCGTTCTAGGGACCTGCGGGCAATTGGCAAGGATGTCAGCCTCACTCAATACTGTGCCGCAATTCACCCCGCCACCGGGCGGGGGGTTGCTGCACACATGCGTCCATCCGCCCGGCCTTGCGTGATAGAACTTGTTTCGGACAACGGTCTGCTGGTGCGAGCCAGAGGAGTATGTGTACTGAGCCAAATCTTTGCGGATCAAACGGCGTTCTGTGTTTGCAACCGCAGAACTTTCCGTCGGTAGAGTCGTGCCAGCAAAGTCTTTCAATTGAAGAATCGACAAGCCAACGGAGTCAGCGTGAAGCCAGTGCTTTGACTCAAGTGCTTCCAAGACCCTGCGACCCTCAGCCGTCTTTCCGGCTGGCTCTCCAAGGCATATGGACTTGAAGAATCTTTCCATGTCCGAAGACGTGATCTTGCCGGCCTCTTGCATGAGGCCAACTTCCCAAGAAAACACGGGGATGCCCGCGCAAGCAAACACCCAATACCCCGGAACTTGGCAAGCCCACGAACTGACTGTGTCACAATCTTCAGTTCCGCCATCATAGTGGTCAATCTTCTGAAACCACTTCTCTTTGTGAAACACGCCAATGATCGTTTCTGCGAGACGCTTGTACGTCCCGGTTGCCGAAGTCTCAACAAGACCTGCTCCAGCACCCGTGCAGGTGCCAGAGCTTGGATCGAGCTGATATTCCCAATGCCGATACTTCGCGACAGCGTTCGACTCGCCGTCCGTGTAGTCGTCGTAAATGCCCTTCAGCCAATAGAACTGGTCATAGGGGCAGACGCATGTCGCATTGACGCTCGTTGAAGCGTCATTTGTGATGCACTGATCATACGGCGACAGACTGCGGTTTGCTTGCGTACCGTCACACGCAGCCTTCTGGAAGTTCGTCAAGTTGACGTTGTTTGCCGGATTTGTTCCGTCGTTGATTTCGCTGCATACGAAGTCTGCCGGCGTGCAGTTAGGCGCAACATGTTGGGGTGCAGGGCCTATGTACTTGCGTATGCCGCCTCCACTGCCTCCGGCAGACGAACAGCTGCAATTGCCATCACAACAGCGAGGCCCAGTGATAGGTCCTAACTCACCGCTATCTTGAATTGGCTGAGGGCACAGCTCGGGCCACAGCCGCCACCGGGCACAATCGTCCGTGCCACCACGGTTCCCGAAAGTACCGTTGTCCACGAACCAGAAACCACTCCGGTCACCCTCAGCGGTGGTCGGAGTGAATTTGGAATACATGGCAAGAATGTCGTGGGCAGCTGCATACGCAATGTTCGAACGCATTGGAACAAAAGTTCCCGAGCCAGCAGGAACGCCGGCAGCACTGGTGCATGGGCAATCGTCGCCACCAAACAAAGAAGTGACGACGTTGCTCCATGACGGACGCTGAATCCTGAACATCAAGATGTCGTCAGGATGCAGCCGGCAACACGGGCTGTCTGCGTCAGTGATGAAACAGTCGACGCAGCCGATACCGCCACAACAGCACTTGGACACATTCTCGCTCAACGGTTGTTCTCCAGACGATCGAGCCTTCCCTTGAGATCCGTGAACATCGCGTCGTGTCGCTCGTCATTCGCTGCGGACATCACCCCCGCTTTGACCAAATCCGAAGCAATGTCACGAAGCTCGTCAATCGACTCCGTATTCTGTTCCAGCAGGCTTCGAGCCGCGCCAACGGACATGAACACGGTTGCGACCGTCGCGAGCAAGATGACGGCTTGAAGCACAGAGATAATCTTTGAAAGATCGATTGCATGGGTATCCCCCTTATCGCGTGTCATAAGACTTATGCCTCAAAAATCATTCACCCGAATCTGTCGGGTCGTAGTTGATGGTCTTCAGGTTGTTCGCTGCGTCAATCATTTCTTGTGCTTGCGCAACAAGAAGGTCGATGTGAGCTTCATCCAAAGAGGTCCGAGCCGCGACCTCCTTGTAGTTGTGGGCCAGATCAGCGAGACTTGCACTCGTGCCGCTAAGATTCTTGGTGATGGATGCGAATTGGTGAATGGTGTTCATGTGATTTCCTTATGGTGTGAGAACTTCGATTGTGACGCCCATGTCTCCGTCCAATCCCAGATTGTGCCCCCAACCGTTTGTGCTGTCATCCGTGGGAGTTCCCCCACTGAAGTCGGAGTTGTTGATGACCATTTGCAATTCTTTATTGCCAGACTTTGTGGGGTTCAAAGTTGCATTGCTTCCAAAAGCCGATATCAGGTTGGCGAGAGTATCGCTGGTTCCAACGTATGTTGAGCCGTTGTTTTCGATAGTTAGTCTTGTGACTATCGAAGTGCCAACCTCCGTCACAAAGGCATCTCTTTTTGACTCATTTCTAAACTGTATGTCTACAAAAATAAGTGCGTAAGGAGAACTAGTGAATCCTCTGAGTCTTGGTTTCTGGGAGTTTGTTGGGACAGGGTGGTTGGTTACAGAATGCGTTAAGCTGTAAGCACTGTTTGCCCTCCACCAACCCGGACCTGAGATAACCAACGAAGTTCCTGAATCTTCAGCCTTTGTGTAGGTGAAGTGGACAGTTTCCGTTTGAGGGAAGAACAACCACTTGGGGGTCACGCCGTGTACTCCACCGAAAAGATCACATCAACAGCGGAAGAGTTTGAAGAGACCACAAGAGTGATTGCGTCGTCGACGGATACTGAGGTATTGGCAAGGCTGGTCTGGTCTCCGCTGCTGCTGCTGACGCTGGCTGTTTTGACCACATTCGTTCCAACCTTAAGGTTCACAGTACAGGTCCCGGACGCTGACTTGATGTGGAAGCCCGTGATGGTACGTGCAGAAACCGCACCGGGGTCGATGGTGTAAGTCTTGTCGGCCGCAGCTTCGATCTGTCCGGTGTAGGCGTCGGGATGCGTGTGGGCAGCCGCAGCAAATGCTCCGGTCGCCGCTGTTGAGGCAGTACCGAGGCCGAGGACCGTGCGAGCAGCGGCAGCGTCGGCTGCGGTGATAACGGCAACCATTGGAATGGAGGTGACGCCAGTGCCGCCCCTCGCGACCGCCAGCGTGCCGGCAGACGCCAGACCCATGTCGAATGCTTGGAACGCCGACGCGAAATCCGTGCCGGAGGTCTTTACGAGAATCTGGTTGGCGGACCCGCCCGACGGCAACGATCCTGCCCCCGGACTAGAGGTCGTGGCAGTGATGGTGTTGGTGACTTGCTGGACTGTAATTTCAGACACGGTCAGTCTCCATGGATCTTCAAGAACCCTTTCATGACTGTCGTCACGGTGGCTCCCGTAGTGGCATTGATTTCGTAGAAGTATTGCTTCAGCTTCCCACGTTCGCCAAGCAAGGCGGACTGTGCAGCCGTGATCGTCACCGTGAAGATTCCGCCGGCAGCGTTCGTCACGGTCACGCCTGAGCCTTCGGTGAGCCCAAGAGCAACCACCGGGTCAGTCGAGCTGTCACGGCAATCAAACGCGATCTCGTAACTGGTGAGATTCAGGGCGGACCCTGACGAATCCTTCCATGTCACAGTCACCGTTTCGGTGTTGCCGATGTAGGTCTGGATGTCGAAGTCGACTGGGACGGGCATCAGTCCTCCTCAGGGTCGAATGTGAGAGTTACCTCGCACCGAGGGCTCTTGCCTTCATCGGTGTAGTACTTCTTGCTGGTAGATGAATAGATCTTGCAATCATCAGAAAGGACCCCAGCATGCTGGAGTCCGTCTCTGAGGCTCTTGTCTAGATTGTCAAGGTCCGGCTTGGAACAGTGGACGACGCCTTCGCCCTTTAGCCTTTTCGGACGCCGCAGGTAATAAACGGCGTCGATATGCACACCAACTTGCACCGGAAGATCCCCGTCGGGAAAGGCTTCCCAAGCCGCCATTCCCGCCATAGTGCGGAAGACCTGAGCGGTGTTTGGGGTGTACATCCGGAC
>TARA_R100000654_G_scaffold14456_1_pt1 | contig 27194 bp, 46 predicted proteins | sample TARA_R100000654 | Tara Oceans TARA_R100000654 (sample SAMEA2622473) | marine metagenome | biome: marine biome (ENVO:00000447); feature: surface water layer (ENVO:00002042); material: "saline water (ENVO:00002010), including plankton (ENVO:xxxxxxxx)" | depth 5 m
TCCTCCACAACCTTCGGAGTATGGCACATCTTTGTGTTGTTGGTGTCGCTTGAAACTAGCCATTCTAGCAATAGTATCTCTACTTATGTTTTCTCTTCTTGCTAATTGCCCTGCTCTAGTCCAACCAACTCTAGTACCACATGTAGTACCATTCTCTTCTTTGTATTTTATTGCTCTTTTAGCGTTGTTTACTGCACCTTGTGGGTAATCATTATAGGTTTCTAAATACCTACGCTTTTTTTTCTTTTTTTTCTTTTTTTTTTTGGCATCAATAGGTACACAATTAGGCACTTTACGCCCATCTTTTATTTTGTGACCTATCGGCTCGTAGCCAGATTGACAAGGGTTAGGTGTAATTAACTCTGTTTCTTCACAACCACAATCTTCTTTTAGTATTTCTGATAGGTTGCTAATAATATCATGATCTGCACATGGCATAAAAACTTCTTTGCCATCAAGTGAATGAGAATGCACACCGCTACAACCTAACTCTTTAGCTTTCTCTAATGCTTCATCTTCATTATCGTATAAAGGCAAATCTATTTTGCCATCTTTGCCATCAGTTACCATGCTACCAACTCTAGCAAAATTGCTCATTTTTTGTACTTTATCTATAAAATAACCCTCTATAGACAAACCTTTTAACACACCCTCTCTAATTTGCTTTTTTATTTCTTCATTTTCAATGCGCATAGATACAAACCATGTGCCTTTTGGTAGGTCGTAACCATACAATCTTGATTTATCCATTTCTGCATCTTGTACTATCCAACTCTCTACCGTATGCACTCCTGTAATCTTGTTTTCATGTTGTAAAGTAGCACTATTGTTGTTGTTGTGCTTTAGATACATTTCGCTTGCTTTCTTTACTGTAGCCTCTGTAAAATACACATAGTATTCCTGGTTAGTATCTGCATCATATCTAAATATTTGCTTGTTAGGTATCAATGCAGGCGATACTAATAAACCCTTCTCTTCATCTATCTTTGCTAATGTGAGGTTGTTTTTAGCTTTGTTAAAGTATACAAAATCTTGCTCTATTGCAGGCTCTGTTACAAGCGATATAGCATCTATAGCTAACTCTTCATTGCTCTCATCTATAATGAGTTCTACAATTTTTGTTGGTTTCTTTTCCATTATATTGTTGCTTTTCTTCTAATTTTTGTTAATTTATCTTGTGAGTTTGTAATATCATCTGTTACTACAAACGCTTTTACAACACCTGTAGTCATACCATTAGCACTAGTATCTAAACCACTATCAAACGCTCTACCACCACCTGCCTCATTTATTTGTGATAACAAAGGTGTAAACATTCTTGTACTTCTTGCGTTTATTACACTCTCGCCTCTACTTAATCTTGCGTTAACACTATCACTAGTACCCGTACCCATACCACCTACTAAACCACCACTTGCCATTTCTGGTACTTGCGTTGCGTTTATTTTAGCTATGTTTTGTAAACCTACTGCTACTGCGCCTGCTGCTGCTATCGGTGCTAAAAATGCACCTACAACAGGTATAGCTGCCGCACTCTCAAATGCTTTTTGTGCTGATGTAAATGTACTAATAGTTGTTTCTACAGTTTTTATTGCTTTGTACGCTGCTGTATGCTCACCAAATGCACTTGCTATACCACCTAAAGTAGCCGCAGTTAAATCCATGTCTGCCATAAGTTGTGCAGTACGGATTTTCATAATAGCATCAGCCTTTTGTTTTTCTAATTTTGTTGTATCTAATGATGCTTTTTTTGCTAATTTGAATAAATCATCATAAAACGCCTCTACCTCTGCTATTTCTCTTTCTCTTTCACTAACTCCTTCTAAAAATACTTCATTTTTAGCCTCTAATAATTCTTTCTCTAACGAAACTTGATTGGTTAATTGCTCACTTCTAAATCCTGTTATTTGCGCCTCTACAGCAGCTAGTTCATTTTTAGCCTCCATTAAAGCTATCAAATTTTCATCATTTTCTAGCTTGTCAAACTCCGCTTGTGCTGATGCAACTTGTAACTCTGCTAGCTTTGTCATTTGTATAAACTGCGCCTCTAATGTTGCTGCTAAAATTTCATTTGCTGCTATTCTTGCTTCAAACGATGCTGTTTCATCATCTCGTAGTTGCCTCTGTCTTTCTGTTGCTGTATCAAATCTTTCTATAACACCCTGTAAGGCTGCTGCTGCGACTTTTGCGCTTTTTGCTAACTGCACATTAGTTGTAGCGGCTTTAGTTATTTCTGTAACATAATCTGCTGTCGCCTCCACTACTTTTTTAGTAGTTTCTACAACTTTCTCTACTGTGCCATCTACACCTGTTAATACATCAACATATTCTTTACCTGCCTCTTTTGCGCTTTCTAACGCACCCTTAAAATCACCCTCAAAAACCTTTTTAAATGCATCTGCTAAAAAACCTACTACCTCTAACGCACTATTAAAGCGTTCTATGATGTTATCTTTTATAGCTTGCCCTAATGATTTTATATTTTCTAATGGATTTTCAAAAACTGATTTGAAAAAATTAACTACTGCACCTGTATTGCCTATTATGAAATTGATAAAATCATTCATAGCAATACTAACAGCCTCAAATGCTATACCAAACCCATCTGCTACTTTTTGGTTTTGCATAAATAGGTCTTTTAATAACTGAAAACCCTGTAGTATTAACGCTATACCTGCTGCCTTAAAGGCTAAACCAACACCCTTAATACCTTTTGCTAACTTGCCTGTATTTTTTTCTGTAGCTTTTGCGCTATCGCCTATACCCTCAACACCTTTTTTAACGGTTTCAAGTTCCTTTTTTAAATTGCCTATTTCGGCAGTTAATTTTAATACTACCTCTTCTTGTGCCATTTGCCTCTAATTATATCGTTGTTTTTTGTTTTGATCTTTGTATTAGATAACATCGGTAAAAATGTTTTCATTACAACCATACTTGTTACTAAACTTGCACCTACTAATCTTAACTCTTTCATTATCTTAAACTAGTTCTAATTTCGTTTACATATACTATAATAGTCCAATCTATTGTACACGCACTTTGCCCTGTTACCGTAGCTTTTATGTAATCTGGTGTATCACTTACTGCTACAAAGTCATTAGTCCAACCACTAATACCATCATTGTGATTTGTTTTGTTACTTAATCCTAATCTATCTAATGCGCCCCCTGTAACTCTAAATGTACCATGTTGAAATTTGCCCATAGCTGCTGTGCTACTGCTATCTACTCGTTTTGCTACAACTCTACTCTCAAAACATATTACACACTCTTTGTTTTCATCTACAATAAATCTTTTACCATCTACACCACCTAAAAATATCTCTGTTTCTGTATTGTCACTTGTGCGACCTTGATATATTAAAACACTTCTTTGCGCTCTTGCAGGGTTGCCTATAGCTACTGTTTGCTCATGTGGTGTTTCAGCATGTACAAACTCACCATATCTAATAGCACTACCACTATTGCCTATAATATGAGTGTAATCTTCACTAACTACATGACCTGTACCTACAACCTTTACATTATTACCATTGACTGTATTTTTAGTACCCTGTATATTTATGTTGTTGCCTTTTGCAAAATTACCACCACCAACTATAACTTGCGTTGGCTTGTGTTTTTTTGTTGCTTCATAACCAGGTGCTACACATTGATTGTTTACAAAATCATATCCAAATGCATCACAATCTGTTTTTGTACCACTTGTGCCTGCATCTGTACCATCATCAAATTTTACAACACCTGTATTAGTATCTATTTCTTTTACATCTAAAATAGTTACATCTGTATTTATTTTTTTAAATCTAGGCATTAGTATATTCTATATAGTTCTACTTTAGCTAATTTTTCGCCACCTGTTGTATAATCAATAGAGTTTACTCTGTATGTTTGATTGTCAATTCTAACTGTATCTGCAAACGAAAATTCATTTATATCTCTTGATTTTAAATTTATTCTAACAGTTAATAAATGTGTTAAATTTACATACCTCTCTTCTATGTAATTTTTCCAATATTTATTATAGAATGTGTTGCGTGGCACAATGTTAGTAGGTGTAAATATGCTACCTACATTACCAAATGTTAAACTACTATCACCTAACGCAAGCTGGTCTGTATCATCTTCGTAATGATGCCCATTAGCATATAGCGTAACTTGTGCGCCAAACACACCTTGATATAAACTTAAATAACTATCAAAAATAGCAGTAGGTGCGTTGTGTACCCTAAAGTTTTTAAATACTAATCTAGGCACATTATCAAACCTCTCAAAAACTATACCATCACTACTTGATGTAACAACACTTAAAGGTGCATAACTAGGATGCATTTCTACTATTGCACTAGCAGCAAAAACATCTAACCTAATCTCATCTGTTTTTTCTGCCTCAACATCTAACAAAACCTCTTGCGAGCCATACTCTTTACCTACACTTTGTTTGTACACTTCATGGTAAAAATCACTACTATCTTCGGCCATTGCAAACAATATTTTACTAGGTAAATCAAACATTGTTTGCTTTATTTCTGACCTATCTACTTTATCACTCCAATTATGCTCAACACCACTTGCTACATAGTCATTAAAAGGACTAATATTTAATTGTTTTTCTACTAATTTATCTGGCTCTATAATTAGATTAAACATCTTTGTAATATCTCTAATTATATCTGCTAATTTTATATCTCTTCTATTTCTCTGAAATTTGTTTTGCGCTCCACTTAAATTATTAGTGTAAAAATAATATCTTGATCTTAATGTTGTACCACCAATAACAAATGCATCTTCTATTGTCAAACCTGATGCATTAGCTTTTATTTGTATCTCTATTGTTTCACCATTGTTAATCATTATGTTTTCAAATGCAAAAACTTGATGATTATTAGCATTGCCAGGTATAACCTCTGTATGTATAATCGGACTTGCAACTTGGTTTGGTGATGTGCTATTATGTAGTATTTTGATTTGTAATGTGCGTGCGCTACTACTAGAGTTATCAATAAAAAATGAGCATGTAGGTGTGACCTCTAAATTGTCTTGTGGTGTTGTATATACACCTGTTGATGTGCTATGTAAATTATCTGCATCATCAGTTTCTACATCAAAAACTACAGTAGTAAAACTAGTTGTAATAGTTGTAGTGCCTGATGGTCTAGCAACTACATCGCCATAGCTAGTTTGTAATGAAAAATCACCCTGTACACTACTATCCATGTAGATATTTTTAAACTCTGTACTATCTAAAAAGCTGCTGTTATAGGTATACCCTGCAAAATCAAATATTTTGTTTACAATGTAATGCATCTGCAAATGAGGTGCAAAATTGTATCTGCTGTTTATGTCTAAAACACCTGGATCAATAGTATCGTAACCTATCATACCATCATCTACCAATGGAAAAAATATATCATCACTTGTTGTACCATTAGTTAGTGTTACATCACCTGTAAAACTTGCTTGTATATTAGCTAATGTTATTTCGCAATCTATATCAGAAAAATCTAAATCATCTATTGTAGCTTCACCTAGTGCATTTAGTAAACCTGTTGCGTTACTATATACGGTAACATTGTATGTGTAATCTTGGTTTTTTTCTTTTATCTCGTTAAGAAACATAATACCCTCTAGTATTAGAGAGCCTTCTGAATATACTAAAACATCACATGATTTGTAAGGGTTAAAAGCGTTTAAAACAGCATTAGGTTGCCCTTTCATATCAGATTGTAAATCGTATATGTGCCTAAAAAACTTATTATTTTTCTTTGTAGCAGGTATATCATAGCTTTTAGAGTAGCTAGAGTTTTTGCTATTAGCCTCTCTAATATTATCTACCTCGTATTTTATAGATATATTTTCATCGCCAAACAAATCTAATTCTACTTGCTTTTTTAGTGCAGGAGAGCCACTAGTATATTGTGTAAACGCTACTATTCTCACAACCTTTGTGTTAGTTTTTCATTAGATTTTTCAATGCTAATAACATATTGCTTTAACCCATCATTAGCAGTAGTTTGTTTTGTATATGTTTTTTCTGCAACAACTACAGGTAGAAATGTATCAGGCGATTGTGTAGTATCTTGCATGTATACTTGTGGACTTGTAAACAACTCTTCTAATGCAGTTGCCTCATCATCTGTAATAAAATCTGTATTTGCCTCTATAATTTCTATTGATCTTGACCTATACACACCTGTACCACCTAAAAAGTTTTGCCTACTAGCATAAACATTACCAAAGTGTACAGGGTTGTGCTTCATTAAACCCTTGTTAGTGTCTACAGTTCTAGTAGATTTTTTAGTAAAGTTGTAATAGTCATAACCACCTAATCTATTTAGATATGCTAATCGTATTGTTTCAAAACCTTTACAATCATCATCTTCTAATCTAAAAGTGTATGCCTGTGATGAGGCTGCACCACTACTATCAAATGCTTGTACTGTGTATGTGGCTGTATTTGTAGGTATTGTAACACCTCTGTTTACTAAATTACCTGGACCTACACCTACATATAATAATGAGCCTTGTATTTCATCTTCATCTTCTATTGTTGCTACTGATTGTGCTAAACCATCATTTACAGAGTTATTATTTAAAGTATCTACAGTTCCTATAGCATTACCTGATGAGTTAAAAAAACTTGTTTTAATGCTACTTGGCTGTGAGATAAAACTTATTATAGAGCCTACCTTTTTAAATGTACCATTAAAAAATGCAAATGTGTGATAATCGCCTAATCTAACCTTTCTTTCTATAGTAGAACTAGTATTTGTTAAAAATTCTTTAGTATTACCATTTAGTATGTATTTTAAATCATCAAAATCTGTACTGCCTTGCTCTAAAGGTTGCACACCATTAAAAAATGCGTAATTTTCACCTAATGTAGTAAATGGTGTAGTAATAGTACCATTTAACTCGTATTGCCCATAGGCTGCAACTAATACTTTAATAAGGTTTGACCTTTGCCTACTATATCTATCTACTGTGTGTATGCTAAATCTTTCTGTAGGGAAAACACTAGCATGCGTGCCAGCGTGCGAGCCAGATGTAGTACCTGTAAATATCTCTGTATCTGTAGTACAATAATCTTGTATTAGTTGCCCTGCATCAAAACTAGCATAACCATCTGAATTAGGTTTGACTGTAAATCTATGATAGTCACTTATTGCATCACCATTTTCATCTGTTGTAAAAATTGTAACCTCAAATACAAACTTAAAACCACTTTGTGCTACAGTTGCGCTGTTACTTTCTCGCACCGTAAAAATAGTGTGTTTAGAGTATGCAGGGTGTACAAACCTTAAAGGTCTATCAAAAATTTGAAATGCCATTGTGTTTTATTTTAGTATATCTGCTGTTGTTTGTTTTAAAAATTTCTCTACATCACTTGCATAGGCTTTTGTAAAGTCACTTGATAAATTTTTGTAGTGCTGTCTAAAAGCATTACTAAAAAACCTAGTTGCAGGTAAACCAAATAATGCTATTTTTCTACCTACTAAAAAGGCAAATGATTTGCGTGTAATAAACCTACCTTTTTTATCTCTACCTTGTATGCCTTTGCGTTTTATCCACGCCTCTATAGGTGCGTTTGGTATGTTGTCGCTTTTAAATTTGTAAGGTGATTTGTATGCTCTACGCCCACTTTCTTTACCCTTAACACCTTTATCTTGAAACAAACCATAAAAAGGCATGTTAAAATTCAACTCTAATGCACCACTAGGAAAAACTTTTAAATCATAATTTAGTTTTTCTGCTAGCCTGCCTGTATCAATGTGATCTTGTTTAGCAAGGTTGCGAACAGATTGATTTATTACCTTATCGGCAAACATCTTAACTATTTTTTCTGTTCTATCTAGCTTCATTATGATGTAGCTATAAACAATTCTAAATCTAATGCATCACCACCATGAGGATTGTGTACAAATAAACTCTCTATATCATCTGTAGATGTTATACCTGCTTTGCTAGTTGCACCATTACCATTAGGTGTAAAAAATGTTACACTACAACCTGGGCGTAATTCTGTTGCAGCAGATGTAGCACTAAATGCTTTTGTTAATAGTAATACATTAGTATCATCTAAATTAGTCACTCTAATGTACTTTATATCATCTACATCAAAATTTACACCATTGCCTGTGCCTGAAAATGTTGCTAATGTTGTTGTTGTACTAGCAGGTATTGTATGTATTCTTTTAGATACATTACCTACACCTGTAATTGTTTTTGTTATTGTCTGGTCGTAAGTTGTACCATTTAGAGTAATCTCTTCTGCTACTGATACATTTAATGTTGCTGTCGTTACCGTTGTTGCCATTTTATTTATTTATTATATTATATTAAACCTGTGCAGACACCTCTATTAAAGCTGACTGTTATTGTAAAGTTTGCCGCCCACCCTGTAACCATACTATCAAATCGCTCTGTAAAAGGCTCACATGATACATTGTCGCTTAATCTAAAATCATACTCACCATTATAGTTGTTTACATTATTCAATGCTGTTTGGTGGCTATATCTCAACATAGATATATAATCGCCAACTAATTGAAGCGTATCGCTTAATACAAAATTTTCATTGCTCTCTTGTGGTTGGTTTGTATCAGCTACTTGTGTGCTTACTAAATCCATAATGTATACTCTGAAATTGTACTCTAACTCATTAGTTTTATAGTTAGCACTTTCTAGTGATAAAAATGCTACAGGAAATATTTGTGTGTTTGCAATATCTAAATCAAATATATCACCAAAACCACCTTGGTACAATCCACTAAAATCTGCAACTATTGCATCATGTAATTGTATAATATTATACAGGGTTACATTTTTATTTAATTGCCCTGCGTTATTTATGTAGTTACCACTCATTTTTGTATGCTTTGTTTATCTTTCTCGTAGCTTAAATATGTAAATATTTGTGCTGCCTGTATTTTTGTTATTTCTGTTATTTTAGTTACATCACCATTTGCAAGGCTATGTATTACACCGTACCAACCCCATTTTCTACTAAACTGCTGCTCTGTTGTTTCGTATCTTTCATCTTGTTTTGTTTCTTCAAATAGGATTGCGTAATCATTAGATACTCCTTTCCTATATTCAAAAAAAAACCTAGCGCACCATTTACTGTTGCTATGCTTAAATTGTCTTTAAACATACCTGCATTAGCAACACATTTTGCACTATCATAATCTACTATACTATACTTGCCTTTTTTCTCAAATGTAACCTCTCTATACAACACAGACATTATGTAGTGTAGGTTTTCTAATGGCTTTGTTAGGTAGTTATCTAAATCTACAAACTCACCAAATGTTATATCTTTCAGTTTAGGGTGAAAACCAAACTTTTTACCATTAACCTCTATTATTAAATTTAAAGTTGTGTTTACCTTTATTGAAGAAAGTTTTGTTACTGCCTCTGATATTTGATCTATATCAGTTTTTTTGCATTTTTCTAGTATTTCTAATGGCACACCTAACAATGCACTTATGCCATTCATGTTATTTGTATGCTCATCTAAATCATCGCTAGTAACATCCATAAATTTCTGGTAGCTACCTAGTGTTACCTCTGTCCATTTTTGAGGTATATAATAATCTTTCTCGTTAAGTGTTAATAACATTGTATTTTAGTTATCTATTAGTAAATATAAATTGTTTAGATTTGGTGCGTATTTCCATAATACTTTAAAAGAGAGGGGTTTTGTTTTACATTGTTTTGACCTCTCTCTTTTTATTGTATATAATACTTGCCTATATTAGGTCGCAACTCGTAATACATGCGCATCATTAGTGCATCACTATAATCAGGTGACCTACCTAACATTTGCTTTACTTTCTCTTTTGGCAATATAGCTAGTTTTGTATCTTTATCTATCTTATCACGCCTAACCTGCTCTAACTCCTTTGTCAAACTATCTTTAATTAGCGTGTTGTTTGTACTAACAAATACTTTGCCTGTGTTTATGTACTCTGCCAACTTGTAATAACATTGTGTTTTTAGGTTTTGGTAGTTTTCGTTATTTATTGCTTTGCTATTATTTACAAATGGCTTGCATCGTAGTATGTCACGCAACCCACCACCTACACCATCATCATCTACAATTATATTACCTAATGGTACACTCTCTGCTCTTTGTATATCTCGTATTATCTCTGCGGCTTGTGTAATAGTGTTAGTATCTAGCACCTTTATTTTCTCTGCTCTTAAACCATTCCAATATACAATAACTGTTTTATCTTTACCAAACCTGGCTATATCTGCTGATATGTATTTATTACCACCCTCTATAGTAGTGTTTTCGTAAATATTTAAAATAGCATTGTAATCAATTAGCTTATCTTCACTATCATCAAATTCCCAATTACCATACAACAACCTCTGTTTGCTTATCTCATCAAGTTTTAATAGTTGCTCTTCATAGTGTTTAGATATGTGTATATTATCGCTTGCAAGTGCTTGTACAAATTTTCTATAGGCAGGCAGTTGATTTTGTTTGTAAGGTAGGTAAAACTCATTATACACCCAGGATTTAGCAGGGTTGCAACTCATAAACAATTTAGGTATCAAATTGTACTCATCTAGCTTGTACCTTATTCTTGATGATAGTATTGCTTTAGCTTTTTGTGTAATTTGATTGCACTCATCAATAAATGCAAGAGTAAGCTCCAAACTACCGAGGCTATCAAAATTAGGATCACTAGGGTAACTAAACAAATCTTTAAGAATAACCTCGCTGCCATTGCTAAATGTTAATACATTGCTACTACCGTTAAATGTGTAATCTTTATTTGCTTTTAAACCCCAACTACCACACACTTGAAAAAATGTAGCTAGGGTTGTTTTCTTTAAGGTATCTAGCTTGCTACGCCCAATTAAACACCTAATACCTTTATATTTAATACAAGAGTAGATAACCCAAGCACAACCAATATAAGATTTACCACCACCTGCGCCACCACCAAATAGTACCTCACTTGTTTCATTGTCAAATAAGTATCTAATTGCTGTGCTTTGTTTTGGTGTAAACTCTAACTCAATCTTCATCGGTTAGCTTAATGTTAATCTGTATTGCTTCATCATCAGTAGTCATGTCCATTTGCTGTTTTTCCCAATACCCTCGCTTTCTACCTTTTGTCTTTAGGTAAAATATAGTAGCTGTTGTATTGTTTTCTTGTATCTGCTCAAATAGTTTACTCTCTGCAAAATCTAAACTAACATTTTCTATTTCTCTAACCTTTGCTGCAAACTCTACATCTGTTTTTAACCATTTGTAAAAAGTGCTACGAGGTACATCTACCTTTTTACACGCAGTAGTAACAACGCCTAAACATTGCTCTAGCGCATCTAACATTGCCTCTTTTTTAATATGTCTACTTTTGTCTACCACAACACTCGCATTTTTCTGGTAGCTTATCTAAATTAAAACCAAAATCTATTGATTTAAAACCCCATTCTTTAAGGGTGTCTATATCAAACCAATTTGCTAATTTGTCTTTATCAAATTTACCACCTAGTTTATTTAACTTGATATTTGTTTCTACTTCTTTATCGTAATCGTAATCTACCTCTATACATGGTAGCGTTTCTATACCTAATTCTACTGCTATATTATACCTTTGATGCCCACCAACTATTATACCCTCTCTACCTTTATGTGTGTTTACTACTAGAGGTTGTAATATACCTTTATCTACTATATCTTGTTTTAGTTTATTATATTGTGCCTTGCTTATTTCTCTAGGGTTGTATTCAGCAGGCATCAATTCCCAGGTATTTTTATTTACTATTTTCAAATTGCTCTAATTCAAACTGTAAATGTGCTATTGCTTTCTTTATGCAATCTACAGGTGTTTTGTGTTTACGCATTGCACGCAAGATGTAAGTGCAAGCAGTCCCTAAATTATACGACAAATCAAACTCATATATAACATCTTTCGCCATCATACCATTACGACCTACATAGTATGCAGGCACTTTGTTATCATTTTCTATCATTTCATCACAAGGAATGTTCCTAGTATAGTCGTAATAGTATTTACTTTTTGACATTTTTCTTTTTTGGTTTTGCAACAATTCCTTTAACAAACTCGTAACATGTATTTAAACAACTGCTACAGCTTGTAGTTAATTTGTATTTTGTTTTATTTAATTCGTTGTAGAATTTAATCATTTCTACTTTGTAATGGTGGCTTTTAGCTACACCTGTTTTAACACCCTGCCAAATATAGGCTGCTCTTTCTTTCTCTTCTTTTGTTAGTTTCATTACCATTTGTTTTTAGGGCAATTTTCTGTTTGCCATTTTGCTTTTGTTTCTATAGGGCATCCACACACCGTACACTCTAACTCTTTGTGATCTAAATAATCACACCTACTGCAAGTGTGTACTCTATCGTAGTATGTACTAATATCTACATTTTCAAAACCACCCTTTGCACGCTTATAGCTTGCTTTCAGGAGGTTGTATGTTTTTACCATTAAGTTTGGTTTGCTCATTGTTTCTTCTAATTTTTATTATACCATAAGGCTCATAATAATATCCAAACGCTATGTCTATATCTTCAAAACTATAGTCATTTAGATTTAACATATACTCTAACTCACCATCTTCATTGTAAAACTCTATGTTAGGTATGTCGTAATCAGCGTATGTTAACAACTCTTTCAACTTCATTTATTCTTTCTTTTATATACCTTTTTACATTTTTTATTGTTGTAAAAATGCTACGCCTACTTATACCTGTTTTGTTAGCTAATGATTGTAGTGTGTATTTGTTGCCATCTAACTCACCAAAATAATATAGCTTAAACAATTCCCTATCATACCAATACAACTCATCTAATATACTCTCTATCAACTCTATGTTTTCTTGCTGCTGTGTATCATTAGTAAATATAAACTTCTGCATTTTAGTGCAATCTTGTAATGTGTGCTTATCGTAAAATCTTGCAATCTTGTAATAGTATGTACTAGTTTTACTATGATACATATTCGCCATAATTCTAGCTACAAAAAAAAAGAGTTTACCATCTTGTTTGATAAACTCCAATTTGTCTTTTGGGTATTGTAGTGTAGCTTCTAACGCTTCATGCAACAAATCATCTGCAAAATCTGTTTTACATATATTGCACGCTATATCCTTTAATCTTTGATATTCTGCATTAGTTAATTGCATGGCGCATAATAACAAAATAATTTACATATATGTAACTTGTTGAAAACTAGTTGTTCACATTAGCTTGTTTAATTCGTTTTTGTAGTATGCTATCATCTCTTTGTAATCATCCTGGCTACGCTTTACGCTTGTGTTAGATAACTGTAAAAGTTCATCAAATCTATCTTCACCTATTTCAGCTTTTAGCTTATTGCCAAAAATAAATTGTTGCCCTTGCTCAAACATATTACACTTTATGCATTGTACTCTGCAATTATTTGTGTGCCAACGAGTTGCGTAATGCCTACGACTTTGAAAGTGTCCACATTGCATCTCTTTAACAGGTTTTGTAGTGCCACAAGTATAGCAAGATACATAGCCATTAGCATCTGCATAGTAATAGCGTATGTACTTACTAAATATTTGGTCAAGTTTCTTGACTAGTTTGGATTTACTCATATATCTTTTTAAATAGGTGCATTAACACATCTACAGTTATAGAGTTGCCAGATTGTTTGTAAAGCTGCGTATCGCTAACATCTTTTACTTTGTAAAAATCCTCATCTTTAAAACCTTGTAATCGCCAGGTTTCTAATGGTGTTAATTTTCTAATTTTTTGTTGTTTTTCTATTGCTTGTAAATTAGGTGCATCTAAACAATATGTTGTGCCATCTGATTTAGACAAATGCCCACTACCGCCTGCATTTTTGTTTTTCTTTATAGCAGGTCGGTTAGCACTTCTTTGTTGTAAATTGTGTACAACTAAATCGCTTTTATGTTTATTAAAAGTTAAACTGATTAAATTTTTTGTTTTTTTATCACTTAAATAATACTTATTATCTACTTGATTTTGTAATATATTTTTTAGCTTTATAGATAATGGTATTTCTTTTGGAAAACTAAAGTTTCTAAATTCTTTAAAACCTACAATAAAAATACGCTCTCTGTTTTGTGGTATACCATAGTGTTTAGTATTTAGCACTTGCCAATAGATATGATACCCTAAACCATCATCAAACATATCTAAACTTATTTGCCCATTTTGTGTACCACCACCATTAGATAATATATCTACAATAGTTTAAAATGTGCGCCCTTTGTCATGTGATAACAAACCTTTTACATTTTCTAATACAAATACTTTAGGTTGGTTAATTTGTATAAACTCTGCTACATTAAAAAACAATGTACCTCTTGCCTCTTCAAAACCTTTACGCTGTCCTGCCATGCTAAAAGCTTGACATGGAAAACCTGCAATATATAAATCTAACTGATCTATTTCTTTGTGGTTTCTTCTAGTTATGTCGTTGTAAAATGTTGTAGGGTTGTGTAACTGCACAAAAGATTGTCTAGCATATTTATCGATTTCACACGCAAAAACGCTTTTGTGATTTATGCCTAAATATTTTAGTGCCATTTCAGGCGCACCTATACCACTAAAATCTGTGCCTACTTTTATATTTTTTTGCAAAAAACTTTTGTTAGTGTTTGTTTCTGTATTTTCCAATTATCTACTTCTTTATGTTGTACAATCCATAGCTTTGCCCTTGCCATACCTAAACCTAATTTTTTTATAGGTTGTATAAACATGTATTTATCTATTAGTTTTTTTGGGTTTGTATGTGATACATAGTTTACCATTAAATACTTTGCATAGTGTGGTATGTATTTTACATCTATTTTGCAACCCTCTACAACAACATCTGCCTCAACTTCTGGCTCTGTACCATACATACTTAATGCAGTAAACTCTCTATCATCATATATAAAGTAATGCCAGGCTATAAGTTCAGCTAACACACCCTGTACATTTAACTTTGTAGTATCATTACCCCAATAGTAATCTTTCTCTTTATAGTTTTTATGCATGCCTTTTATCCTATCGCTAGCCATGTCTTTAGATATGCGATGCAATACATAAGGGTAATCTATATATGTATCTACCATCTGTTAATTCTATCTCTAAATTCTTTTTGTTTTTTTTCAAACCTATGATTTAGGTATAGATGTAATGCTGTGTAACCTATTGCTAGTATTAGTGTAATACAACTTAATGCCTCTATCAGTGTCATTTTATTTGCTTTGCTTTGTTTATAGTATTGCCTATTTGCTTAATATTTTCTTGGTGCTTTTGATAATCAGTGATTAAGCGTTGTTGTCTTTTGAGCTGCTCGCTTTTTTTGTGTTGTTTTAGCCACACATTCCAACTCCTAGCGTTAATAAAACAACTTAAATCATCACCATCTCTAATGCCTTTCTCTAATGCAAACCTAACTTCATCTATTGTCATTGTAGAGTATCTATTTATTAAATCATCATACAATAAACTAGACATCATTACTACTTGTTTTGCATCTGGTTTTTGCCCTAACATTAAATAACACTTGCTTAATATATCTACACAATCATTTTTTAATGTTTTTTGATCTTCTATATATCTTTTCCAAATTTTATCCATTGTTGATTATATTTCTTGCCTCTTGCCAAACATTAAGCATGTGGTCGGTTTGTGATACTTTAGGTGTGTTGTAATTATTCTTTTCCCATCTTTGCATGCGCCTTTTAACATCAAATGTCTTTTGTTTTTGCCAGCGCATCTTTCTACCATTAGGACTTTTTTCTGTCCAATAATCTATAAACCTATCTAAATCAGTAAACTTAATCTCTTCTGCAATTCTATTCCACTCTAATATATAGTTACTTTGTATAGTATTTACTTTGTTATTATTAGTATTTAGTAGTTGTTGATTTTCTTTATTAAGATTTTCTTGATTAAGGTTTTCTACATTAAGGTTTTCTAAAATAGGTGTTTCAGATATAATGTAATCTATGCCACCTAGTTTACCTTCAATGCGTTCACGCTTACGCCTAACATATCCTAACTCTGTAAGTTCTTTAAATGCGCTGTAAATAGCACTAATGCCATCTTTATGATGGTTTGCTAACTCTGATACATACAACACCCAATCATTAGGTAGTGACAATACATAGGCTAATAACCCTTTGCTTTTAAGAGATAGGCGTTCATCACGCAAAAACACATTAGATATTACTGTATAATCGGTTTTTTTCTTTACTACTATTTTTTTCATAAGCCTAATAATTTACTTTCACGCTCTAAATGTAGCATTTTTCTATCTATATCTTTTTGTTGTTGTTTTACCTCTTCTAGTTTCTCAAACCATGTTACAGTATCTTTGCTAGCTAACAAACTGCTATCATCATTCATATAAGCATTGTAAACACATTTGTATAAACTATTGTATTCTGGGTATATACGCTCATCGCTCATATACTCTAAATGCTTTTTGCGATAAAAATAAAAGCTAGTTCTATCTCTACTCATTAAATCTGATGCCTTTGCTATATCTATACCTAGATCACAAATCATAAACGCACCTACTACTTGCCTGGCTAGTGATATATTTCGTTTTCTGTTTGGACTATCTATAGAGCCAAAAGGTATATCTAATATCTCTTCGGCTATATACTTAATTTTGTTAATTTCTTGTTTTATCATAATACTGCTTCTTTACAATGTTTACATCTACCATAATCTTCTACAATATCTGCACCACAACAAGGCGAAAATCTTTCATCATACTCTCTTAAAAAATCTCTTCTTGTAAAAGTTTCGTAAGTATCGTAATATAAATCTTCAAAATCATACGCTACATCTGTATCTTTGTCTATAAGGTACAAACGCATTTTGTAATCTCCTAAAATTACATCATCTAACTTAAAACCTAATGCCTCTACATTTGTTTTAATATCTTGCTCGCACCATACAAAAGGTGCTTTAGGGTGGTCGCTATCGCAATATCCTATATCACTTCCTGCTCTCATTATTTATAGTATTTATGTTCAATTTTAGGCTCATATTTTTCATCTAGTTTCATATCTAGATAATGTTTATAGTGTTTTTGCGCTTCATCTAATGCACTTTTTAAATCTATCATTTCATAATCAAAATTACTTTCTCTAATGTGCTTTGCTAAATGGCGCAAAATCTTTGCAGCTTTTCGCTTGTGATTTTTATAGTAACTCATAACTAAAATGGCATGTCCTGGGGTTGCTCTTGTGGTTTATCGCCTTTAAGCACCCAATTAGTAAACATTTCTGCAACCTCTATAACTCTTCTTTCATCACCACCATTTGCTATAACATAATCTGTTGCACACTTTAAGGTGCTTTGTTTGATAATATACTCTTGTACATCATCTTTTAATTGTTTTGGTGTAGATGCTTGTGCATTAGGTTGCCAATTATTTATAGGTTTTACTTTTGGGTATTTACCATCTATAAATTCGTACTCTGTTTCTTGACCTACTACAAATTTAGTTTGGTTTTGATCTTTGCTACTATACTCACCACTATCGCCATTTTCAAATGCGATTTCATGCTTGTACATTGTACCAAATTTACCATCCCATGTACCATTTGCTTGTGCTTGTTTTACTACTGATTTTTTAATCATCTTTCTATTTAATTAAGTTAATAAATGCTTGTATAATTTCTCTACCACTATAGGTAAAGATTAACCAAAAAGGCACAATAATTACTAATAATGCACCTAATGTTTCCCAAATGCTTTCTTTTCTATCCATTATAGTACCTTTTTATATATTTCGTTTTGTATATCTTCTAAATGCTCTATAGCCTCGTTATAGGTGTCTATTCTACCCTGTATGCTATGCCTCATACACACATCAATATCTTCATTACTATTGCTATATTCTATTAGCATCTCTTCACACGCTTGTATCTTTATATTGTATGCGTGTTTTTTTTGCTCTATGTTAAACATAACATCGCCAAATGCTACCTTTTGTACTTTAGGCATATCAATACTATAATGTTGTTTTGCCATTTGCTTGAAATAATCTTTGTTTAGTTCCATTGTTTTGAATAAAAAAAGGTAGGGTGTTAACCTACCTGTGTTAATTATTTTGTTTTTAATGTTTCGTGTAATTTGTCGTATAATTGACTTACTAATAGTTTAGGGTCTTCTAAACTTTCGTCACTTGTTGATTGAACTAATTTTGATAGTAAAAGTTTTAGTTCTTTGTCTGTTAGTTGTAGTTCTTTAGTTTCCATTGTTTTGTGTTTTTGTTAATGATTATGGAGCAAATATATATACTATTTTTCAATTACCAACAAAAAAAAGTTAAGAAAGTAAAGAAATAATTAACAATACTAGATAAAAAGCGTTGTTAACAACTACAATTCCATAGGGCAAATTATAGGTAATTTACCATTGTCAAGAATAACTGCACATCCTAATATAGGTTTAGCAGTATGAAATTTAGCATAAGAATACGCCCAAGATTTGTAGTCAATACCACAGGGTACTTGCATACCAAATTTTAAATCGTTTAATGAAGCTGTAAAATCTACAAAAGATTGTGTATGTATATGCCCCTGCACCATAGATTTACCCCAATTTTGCACACGCTTCATAATACCTTTACCACTACAACCTGTACCATGTACATATAATACATCATCATGTACAAATTGCTCTTCAAAGTTCCACCCAGGGCAACCTAACACCTCGTTAAAATCTCTAATCCAACGCTTATCTATACCACCATCTTCTGCTTTACGATGTACAATTAAATCATGGTTACCAATCGTAACATCTACCTTGCTAAATGCCCTATTCCAATCTTTCATTTGATCTATACACATATCTAACTCATACTTTGCGCCATGTGTATTTGTATGTGTATGGTGAAATGAGGCAAAATGACTATCTATTACATCACCTGTTGCACTAAAAGCTGTACAATTATACAACTCTGCTATGCGTTGACAATGCTCTAAATATTTAGGGTGTGTGTATGGTAGGTGTATGTCACCTATAATTAAGCGATTTACTTTAGGTTTGCGTAAATCTTTAAGTATTGTTATTTCGTGTGGCTTTAATCTAAATCTATTGTCTGCCATTTTTAATTTTTTCAAACCCTCTAGAGCCAAAATATGCACCTATTGTAATTGTGAGTATTGCACTTAACGTGCTTTTCCACTCATCATCAACTACAAAATCTATTGCACCCGCATCAATAAATATGAGTAATGTTGTTGCTACTACTAGCCATGCCAAAACTAAAGGGCGTATTGATTTAGTTAACCAATTACCCTGCATGTCAGCTTGCCAACGCTTTGTTACCTCTTGCTCTATAATACCTTGATGCTCATTTACAATTTCTTGTAACTTATTTTTTAGATTTAATTTTTCTTCTTGCGAAGTTACAACCTCATCAATTACTTTATCAGCATTACCTAAAAGTTTTGAAAATAGTGATGTTAATAAAGCCATATTGCGTTTGGTTTTCGTTCATCGCAATCACAATGTACAAAGGTTTCTGCTATTCCTAATCTTCTAAAACCTGCTTGTATTAGTGCTGCTACAATTTTTGACCTGTCTAATGAATTGTTACAATGTATATCTGCTGCACAACCTATAATGTGACTGCTAGTATCTTTAGATCCTATACTACGATTATGAGCAATAGTGCGCATGCCACTATTTATTTTAAATGGTATGCCTGCTATATCTCTTGCATTATCTATCATTTGCAAAAAGTCATTACACATATCATTACCACTACCAGGTGCATCTGGACTTGCAAATTCACTATGTGTAAAATACCTCATTTTTTACTTTTAATAAATTCTAGTATAGTATCAATTTTGCTTTTAAGATATTGCATATCTTTTGCAGCGTTTTGATGATGTTTTGAAAATTCCCCTTTTACCTCATAAATTGAAAAAACGAAAAATTTGTAAAGTGCGTAACAACTACCTAACAATAAAACCAATGTTATACCGTAAGTTTCTACTAATTTAAATACCTGTTCCATTACAACTTACAGTATTCACATTTACCAAAACATACTTTTTTAAATGTAGCGTAGTATAATAATACACACGCTGCCGCCTTTATTTTATCTATCATTATTACAGCTTTTAATTGTTGCTAACTCCTTTTCAAGTTCTACTATCCTATCTTCACACTCGTTAATTATCTTGATTTTTTTTTCTAATCTGTTTTCTAATACTAAAATATCTTCATCAAGCTGTGCGATTTGGCTATATGCTATGCCCATTGTAAAGATTATACCAACTATCCAAATAATATTACCTACAGATAATGTTAAATCTTTTTGTATCATCTACCTTGACCTCTATATTTCTTCTTGTAACCCTTTTGCCCTTTAGAGGCGTTTTTAGAGTGTTTTCTGCGCTTAACTTTAGGCTTTGCTATAAAACTACTTATTATCTTTCTTGCCATTCTTATAGTCAATAAATCTTTGTGCTGTATAAAGTATAGAAAGTAGCAACAATAATATCTGTAATACTTGCTCTACCTCTGTAAAACTAATAAAAAGCGTAACGCTATTTAGTCCTAGTACATCTGCGTTTTGTGCTGCTATCTCTTTCATCTTTTTTATCTAAATATGCTTTTAGCTTTCTAATATTTTTAGCTTTTGGTTTATACATTATGGTTTAAGATCAGATGTTAAAAAATCATCTAGTGTAATGTTACCTGGGCGTTTTCTAACTCCATCTAAATTCATGCCACTATAGTAGTTTCTTTTAGTTGGCGCAATATCTTCATTAGTATTTGTGTTGTATTCTGGCACTAAATGATTGTTGTGGCGTAACCAATCTATCATTCTTTCTGTATACCACTCTGCTGTATTACGCACTACCTCACGCAAAAAATTCAACTCTTCTAAACTTGTGTTTTCTGATGTTTCACTAGTTTTACGCACTATATTAGCGTTCATAATTCTATAACCTAGAAATGGTATTGCCTCATATAGTGTCCAATGTACCAACGCATCTTGTACATAATCCTCTACAAGTGTTTCATAATTACCTGCTAATGAATTATTTATTACATCAGCTTGCAACTTGTTATATAAGTCAGTACCTAGTTTAGGGTGTATGTGTAAATCTTGTGCAACTTTCATATAAGGTCGCAACAACATAGCATCAACATTACCATTTATGGTTGTTGATTTTTTTAACTTTGTTTCTGATATAAATAATGCTGTTTGGCTCATTTTTTATTTTCTTCCTTTTAATATTTCGTAGCCACTTTCAACTTTGTTTATTACACTTCGCACTGCTTGGTCTAACTCGTTATATTCTTTTGTTTTAAAATCAACACCTAAATCTTTAGCTTTTTTTTCAAAATCATCTAACGCAAAAAATGCTTTGTCTGCTATTTTTTCTGCATCACTATGTAAACGCCTAACCTCTTCTGCTTGTTTGTCTAAACTATCAATAGCTTTAATAAAATCAGTGTGTAATTTTGTTAACTCTTCAAATGTGTTATCTACAATTTTTACCTGACTTTTAAGTTCATCTATACTACCTAACTCTACTTTTTTAGGTGTAGTAACTTTGTCTAGTTTAACATCTTTAAACATTTCGCCTAATGCTATTTGTACTTTCTTGTTAAATTCCATGTCTTTAGCTTTTATATCCTCTATTTTTTCTATCTATAGGTGCAACAGGCACTAATTGCTCATTAGCTTCAGGTCTAAACCCTTGACTTCTTGCCTTTGTTGTTGTTATTACTTTATCTGTATTTATGTTTGGTTTACCCTCGCCAAACTTTCTAAAATATATTCTTCTAAACCATTTGTGATGGCAATTTGCGCCGCCTTTATGTAGCCAAATGTTGTAAATACCTGATTTGTTGCCACTCAATTCTGGGTTTGCTTGTATGCTAGATAATGAGTGTGCCTGTCCAATTATATCTTCTTTGCGATATACTTTGTTTGCAGCCATCATTTTTTTACAAAACTCTCTTTCACCTGTATCAGATTTAGATTTACCTGTGTAAACATACCTAACTCTATATAGGTTTAAGTTTTTATCATAACCATCTTGCTCGCTCTTTCTTTCTGCTCTAGATGTGCCTGTTCTAGCTAAATGTAATTTTTGTAGATTGTACTCAAAATCAAAATCTTCATGCTCATCTGCTGCATCATCTTCATCTATCAATTCCCAATTCTCTAAATCTTCATCTTCACCATAATTAGCTAGAAAGTGATCTAGTGCGCTCTCTTCACTACTAAATCTGCTGTTAACCTCTTGTGCTTGCTCTAATGGCTCATATCCTAATGCCTCTCTAATCTCATCTTGTGTCAACACATCTTCTAATATAGAGGTGTCAAACATAGAGTTTAATGGACTTACCTCGCTTAATGATATAGGTAGGTTTGTATTGTTTACATTTAACACCATTTTGAGACCTTTTAAAACCTCATCTTTCATCGGTGCTACAACTGTGTTGCTATACAACTCATAAGCTGTTAAAAGTTCATCTCTACCACCTAATTGCCCCTCTGTTTTTACACCTAATAACATAGGTGATACAACTCTATGCCCTATCATAATGTTTTGTACACACAATTTGTTTAGTGTTTCATACATTTTATCTGCATCAGATAGTTGTATAGGTTGTAATTGTGGTGCAGAGTTAGCATCATCAGAGAAAGTTAAAACGAATTTGCCACTATTACCAGGTGAAGTGAATTTTGATTGTATTTGTTGCTCTATTTGGTATCGCTCTTCATCTGTTGGTATACCATTATTGAAATTTATCCAAAAACTAGGGTTAAAAGAGTTTTGCACATTAGATAAATGAAACTCTGATGTTAGATTTTCTGTTAAAATCCAATTAGTAGATGCAAGATAATCAGGTGTATAGTACGCCTCCATGCCTGGCGAGTACAAACCGCAATAAATAATTTGTGATGGCTCACTTCTATCTTGTGTATTAAAGGCTGCTACTCTGCGTGGTATGTATTCTTTCTTTCTATATTGTGTCCAATCACTACTAACCCAATACTCATCTATTAAACCACTCTTATTTTTTTTACCTACTCTAACTTTCTCTGCGCTAACATGGTGTACCTCGCTAATTTTTGTTTTGTCTTTACTCCAAATAACATTCAATGCGTATGCACCAAAAAGTTTAAGATCAAACGCACATTTTTTTATTATTTCATGTGCAGTTTCGCCATTTCTGTTAATGCTAGCTAAAAACTTTTTTAGTTGTACAAATGTTGACAAATCACCACTATCTTCATCTATAACAATATCTTTACCTGCAATCATTGCGCTAGTTGCATTTACTATTGCTGCGTGACTAGCAGAGCCATTGTATATATCTATTAGAAAGTTAGGGTAAACATTAGTATACTCACCATCACCATAGGTTATCCAATCATTACGCCCTGTTTCAACAATTTTTGGTGCTGTTTGTTGCTTTAAATATACTTGTAGTAATCTATTATCCATAATTAAATTGTTATACCGTTCCTATCGGCTATGTCGTTGCGTACATTATTCCCTTCTGTAACTGATAATAATTTGCTAAATATAACAACTTCAAATACTTTTGCTGTTGTTAAACTGCTACTTGTTGTACCTAATTGCTCAAAACTAAAAGTGCCAGATACTGACTGTGTACCTAAACTAACGCCATTTCTAATAACCCTAACGTCATTACTATCTCTAGATACCTCTGCAATTACTTTTGTTAGTCCAATACCACTTGATAAAGTTATGTTGCCGACAGTACCCCCATTCTTCATTTTAAAAGCAGTAGGTACATTACTTTGTGCAAAACGGAAAAAACTAGTATTGTCTACGCTACTAATAAATGTTTCACTATCCTCTTCTGATAAATCCAAAACTATAAACACGTGGTAATCTCCTGCAACACTAAAAGTGCTTGCAAAATCTAAATTATCTTTGTTATTACTATCAGTTACAAAAGCACCACCAATAAATCCACTACCTTCTTGCACATCTATAGTTTGTGAAGCGTGTCTGTTATTGCCACTACTGTCATTCCATTGTATACCATCAGTAATAGTACCCTGACCTTCGTTAAACTTTAGCCATAATTCTAAATCATTCACATCAGTAATAGCAAAACCACCCATACCCTCTAGATTTTCTGCTCTTGCGTTTATGCCTAATCCTAGTGCTAGTTTCATATTAGTTGTTGTATCCTATTGCTAAACCACTAGTAAGATTGATTGCTGTGAATGGTGCAAAAATCACCGTACCAGCAGGTATAGTTTTACCATCTAAATTACTATCATTTGTAGCACCTGTAATAGTGCAGTTAGTAATTACGCTTTCATTTACAAAATGTACTGCATAAAAATCTTTACCTGTTTGTGCTGCTGTTGTAAAAACCTCAACACTACCTTTTTTACCCAACATTTCTTGTAAATGGTCGTTTGTATTTTTGTAAGTTGACATATAATTAAATATTTAAATATTGTGTGTTAGTTACTGTATCATCTGGTGCTATATAATTATTATCACCAAAACCATAAATTTTACTTGCGTTTAAGTGCGTTGTAACATTAGAGTTGTTATTTTCTATTGATGCACTAGGTAAATTACCGCTATATGCTCTAATCTTACCTCTATCTACTATTGATCCTACAGAGTTAGTAATTAGGTAACTAAAACTGCCTTTAACGCCTTTTAAATCTACATTTGTTGGCTCAACTAAATTAAATATTGCCTTTCTTGCTAATTTAATCGGTGTAAAAGAATATGATACTGTATTATTATCTACACTACCCTCTACATCATTCCAAATTCTTATACTGTATTGCGTACCACTACCTCTATCTTTATCAAGGTTTATACTCATACTGTTAGTAGCATCATGTTTGATATATAGCATCTGTTTATAGTAAATATAAAAAACCTGGTTTTGTTACGCTTATATACGAAAAAAGACAGGTTTTACCCTGCCTTTAATCAAAAAATCAAGTAATATGTAGTCCTTTTAAGGATGTAGATTATGAGTTAGTAATAGTAACTGTAAATGCTGCGTTATCAAACGGTGTAGATGAATAGTCAGCAACTAACAAACATGGTGCGCTCTCCGCTCCTGTAAATGTTAAATCGTAACCGTTCATATCTGCAAACGCTGCACCTGATGCGCTAGTACCTGCAGATAATTCTAAACCATTTTCTAAACCTAAACACCAAATTAGTGTATTACCAGATGATGCTACAGCTTGTGTTTCTACAAATACTAACAATCTGTTTTGTGCTAGAAGTTTAATTTCGTTTCTATCTGCTACCGTTAATTTGTGCAACTTAATGTTTACTGATGGCTCATAAAATACTGTACCATTTTCTTGTGATGGTTGTATTGTTTCAGTAAAACTAGCTGTGCCTCTTGGTAAATCGTATTTAAATAAGTTAGTAGATAAATCTACATCACTAACTGCACCTGCTGATGATACAATAGTAGCATCTGCATGTTGTACAAAATAGACAGCTTTTACACCACCCATTATATCTCTACAATCTAGACCTCTACCTTTAGTTAATTCGCATGCCATGTTATATAGAATTTAGGTGCTTTTAGCAAAGGGTTTTTACGCCCTCTGCTATTAGCTGTTAATTATTATGCTTGTAATCTTACGATGTCACCACCTTGTGCGTGTTGCGTACCACCTGTAAATTTAGCAACAACTCTAATGTTATCAGAGCCATCTAAATCACCCATGTCTAATACACGTATTTCTGTGTGGTCCGATAAAAGATCAGTACCAAAGAATAAGTTAGATGCTTGTGCAGCACACATTTTGTCATCTAACATACCTGGGCATACTGCAATTTTAACACCCTCAAATTCTGGCGTGTACTCACCCATGTGGTTAAAAGGAAATGCGCTCAATGCTGAAATTGCTGAAATATAAAATCTGTATGTTTTAGGTGACATGTACAGGTATAAATCTTCTTTAGTGTAAACTGCGCTAGGTATTGATGCAACTAAAAGTTGTAGGTTAGCAATAATGTTAGTTGCTGAATAGTTAGCTGCTGTGTTAGTAGCCTCTACAATAGCAGTATCATTCTCGAAATGACCGTTACCTGGCTGCATAAACCCTGTAAACTCACCACCGTTACTGTCTAAACCATTCCAAATGCTAGTCTCTACGCTATCAGCAATCTCGGCTGCTAGGTGTGAAAATAAAAACGCTGTAAAGTCATCAGACATACCATTATTGTGTGCGCCTGGTCGCATTTGTGCAGCTTGCCAATCTTGTAGTAATGTTTGCTTACAAATATCTGTATTGATTTGTAATTCTTTTGGGTTAAGTACACGCTCAGTTAAAGTTAGTGTACCTGCCTCTGTAAAGTTACAATTAGCATCAGTAATTAAACCTGATGTTGCAACTTTAGTAATGTTTCTTTTAAATTTAACATTCTCTAATACTGTCAAGTATTCAAGAGATTTAGCAGATTTAAGAGCAGCAGCAATATACTGACCTGCGTGTTCACCACTATAATTTGATGTAATTGAAATTGCCATCTTTTTTTAGTTTTAAAATTATTATTAGTTATTTAAGTTGTGGAAAAATCTTTGTTTAGCTGATAACTTGTTGTATTCAGCTTTAGATAATTCTACTTTATTGTTATTTTTTGCAAATTTATTTAAACTTACAGGCTCTGTAGCAGGCTCTTTACCTAACTCTACAACCTGTGCAGATAAATTTGTATTTTCTTCTTGTAATTCAGCAATGTTTTCATCTTTTGCTAAATTCTCGCCTCTTAACTCATCTAATTCAGAGTTTAGGCGTGCAATGTCGTTTCTAACCTCTTCTAAAAGTTCTTTAACAACTGCACCAATCTCTGCAAACAACTCTGCATTGTCATTACTCATCTCTTCTTTTTCATCGTACATTTCTTCATCTTCATCTTCATCTTTTGCTTCAGTTTCTTCTACCATAGATGAAATAACACCCTCTTCTTCAACGACAAATTTAACACCCTCTTCTGTTTCGTATTCGCCAACAGGTAAAGGTATTTGCGTACCATCCTCAACAAGTACGCTAACTGCAACACCCTCTGCTAGGGCATCTGCCTCTGATACTATAATAGTACCATCTGCTAATTTACCCTCGTATGCTAGTTGAGTAGTTTCTTCCTCAATACCTAGGGCAACTCTAATTCTAGTTTTTAAGTCCATAGT
>TARA_R100000654_G_scaffold20636_3_pt1 | contig 27145 bp, 4 predicted proteins | sample TARA_R100000654 | Tara Oceans TARA_R100000654 (sample SAMEA2622473) | marine metagenome | biome: marine biome (ENVO:00000447); feature: surface water layer (ENVO:00002042); material: "saline water (ENVO:00002010), including plankton (ENVO:xxxxxxxx)" | depth 5 m
CTGGAATAATTGCAGCTAATGCTGTTCCAGCAGGTATAGTAGGGCAATTAGGGGGTAATAGAAAAATTACATTTGAAGGAACAGATGTAAAGTCATTACCTAATATACCCGCTATAATATCTGGTTTATTTACAACAATGCACTATGCTGCTGTTGGTGGACAAGAAGTTGTAGATCTTGTTTATAATGTAGCAGGTGAACATCAGTATGCTTACAAGTATAATTCTTATGGTTTATATTCTATAACATCACCAATACCTATTGATCAAACATTTAGGCAAAATATAACAAAGTCAAGATATGTTGGTAATACATTTCAAGATTTTGGATCAGATGATATTTTTACAAATGTAAGAATTAACAATTTATATAGACCAGCTACAGTAGTTGTTCAAACAAATGGAACTGCTGACAATATTCTTAATGCATTACCTACACCTTTTAACTTTGATGTTTCAAGAAATACTATAGGTAATTTAGGTATAACAGCTTTTCCTACAGCAGACATTAGATCTGATATTGGTGCTCATTATGTTGCAATGAAATTTGCAATGGATAATCAATATGGACAATTAGACGGTATTAAACAAGTTCCTATTCCATGTCCTCAAAGATTTATTAGGCAGGGTGCAAAGCCTGATCAAGATGAAGTAGAAGTTACACCATTAGATTTATTACCTTATGTTTCAACAAATTTAAATAATTTAATTCCTGGTGAAGTATTTAAAACAGAAACTTTATTTGGTGGTGATGTATATATAAATAGATATAGTGAGAAAGTTATAATGCCTTTCTTTTGGGAATTTTTAAATGGTCAACCTGATAACTTTGGATTTGATTATAGAGACTATCAAAATGTTCCTTATCCAAGATATTATATGAGTACAAATAAATATGATATGCATAATTTATTTGCCCCATTACTTGATTTAAGTTTTAACTGGTCAACAGGTGATAGTATTCCTAGTGCTATGCGTAATATGGATAAGGAAGGTGATGGTTTATCTGGATCTTTTGGTGGTGGTGGTACTATTAATATAGGTGCAGCTTCAGGTATAGGAACAGGTGGTCAAGGTGCTGCACAAGGTAGTAGTTTATTTGTATTAAGAAGAGCATACATGTACACTCATAATAGTGGTGTAAATGATTTCTTTGTAGAGTCTGAATTAAATCTTGCATATAGAGCACAAGGTGAAGGTAGAAAAGAAAAATATTATGACTGGTCACAGTTTACAGATCTTAATACTTTATTTCATTCTGATATTATTAAAGAAGGTAATTTTTATAAGTATGATTATTCATTAAGTAAGTCTAATTTAATAAGTCAATTAATAAGTTACAGTTTAATACAAGGTAGAGATTATGATCCAAATGTAGCAGCTACATGTTATGATCACTATACAAAAAGAGTCTTATATTCATTACAAGCATTTAAAGAAGCTAAACAAGATTTCTGGAGAGTATACCTACCAAATAACTATAAAGACTTTAAGAATGCTCCTACAACTATTAAACCTATATCTAAAACAGGAGCAATGATTTTATTTCCACATTTAGCTCCATTATTATTTGAAGGTGTTGATACACTTACAACTGATTTAGATACTAAACTTACTATTGGTGATGGAGGTTTATTTAGTCAACCAATGAAGCAAATTACTACTGCTGATTTGCCACATGAATATGGATCATGTGAAAATTCTAGAAGTGTGATTAATACACCAGCTGGTATTTATTATATCTCTCAAGCTCAAGGTAAAATATTTAATGTTTCAGGTCAAGGTTTAAATAATATTGCTGATGCTGGAATGAAACAATGGTTTAATACATATTTACCATCTAGATTATTAGCTGCTTTTCCAGAAATAGAAGGCACAGATTTTGCTGATAATCCTGTTGTAGGTATAGGATGTCAAGCTGTATATGATCCTAATTATGATATAGTTTACTTTTCTAAAAAAGATTATGAACCTTGTAATGTAGATAGTTGTATAGAGTTTGATCCTACTATTCCTGGTTTTATTAATCCTTGTGAAAACCCTCCTGTTGAAGAATGTCCTGATGGATTTATTCTAAATGAAGAAACAGGATTATGTTGTACTGAGTGTTCTCCAATTCAAATAGATAATGGAGATCAGTGTTGTACTTGGTATTTTCAAGAACCTGATTTTGAATTGCCTAGTGCTCCTTCTGATGCTAATTTTGATGCAGTAGATTTATATTTAGAAAATGGCGGATTTCAAAATGAAACTGGAACTCCTTACTGGCCAGACTGTACATTTACCTCTGATAACGATGGCAGTTGTATTGACCAAATAATGCAAAGTGGGTGGGGAAATGTTCCTAGTCCATGGGAACCTTGCATGAAAGATTGTTGTGATCCTTATTTTATAGATGCTGATGGAATAGAACAGTGTTCTCCAGTTTGCGCAGGTCTTATTCCAACGCCTGACTGTGGTGAACAAGGACATGCTCAAACTACTGATAGTCTTAATGGTGAAATTTTTAGGCAAACTAAAACAAGAACTTGTTGTGGTTTAAAACCATTTACAGGTACTACTTATTTAGGATTAGTACATCAATGGAATGGAAATTATCCAGGAGCATGGCAAGAAGGAGCAAGTCAGGAATTAAAAGATGAAGATGGTAATCCTCAACCAATGACTACTGGTGCTATATATGAAGGAAGAGTAGTAGTAGCAGCAGATTATCAAAAAAATCTTGATGGTGAACCAGGTTCTCCTTTGGTACTTATTGCTGGTATTTTAGGTGAGGAGGCTGAGTTCCCTCCACCTGATCCAGTATATGATACTTATTACACTAATATACCGCCAGAAGAAAATCAAGCACTATATGCTGATTTTCCTTATGATATTTATCAGTCTGCTTATCAGTGGGGCGTAAAATGGGAGATAACATATAATATATTTGAAGATGTTACTTCAGTAGTTGATCTATTCAATTGCCGTTTGAATACTGAAGTTATATTGCAATGGGATGCAGAGTCACCACTTCGTGATTTAGAATTAAATGTATATCCAGTACTAGGTGGACCTAACGAAAATGAGTGGGGTGGATATCAAGGTCAATATTATAATAGACCTGAAATACAAATATGGGGTAGTATGGAGCCTTGTCTTAGTGAGGACGGATATTGGTGTACTGCATTTGATACAGTAACTGTACCAGGTCCTGCATACGGTGATCCTGTAAATGTAGTTGAATATATTGGAAGCCCTGATGATGCAGAATTACTTTGGAGATCAGGAGATATTTCTCAAGGTGGAACAGTGCATCATATAAATACCGGTTGGGTACCATATACTTATACATTACAACCAACAAAACCATGGAAGTATTTTACTTATCTAGTAAACGGTTTACCTGCTATTCACTATCAATTTAGCGGTAGCACCATGACAGGTCAATATAGGGATGTAACTTCAACTGGTGCTTACTTATGTTTAGATAGCCTTACACCTCCTAGTGTTGTAATTACACCTGGGTTTTGTTCGTGTGCTGATCCTTATACTTTAGTTTTTGATGATGGTGAATATCAAACACCTGCAACAGAAGAAGATTGTCTTAATTTTCAAATAAATGGTACTAATCCTGTAATATGCGCATTACAAGAGTGTACAGATAAGGTGTGTACAGAACCCACACTTGTAAACCCTCCTATAGATATAACAAATAGTGAAGACTTTAAAGATGTTTCTTGGACTGCAAGTTATGATCCTAAAATAAAAGGATGGATATCATTTCATGATTGGCATCCAGAACTTACTATATCTAGCTTAAATCATTTTATGACTACAAAAATTAGTAGTATAGATAATTTATATTGTCCACCTAATTATGAGTTAAATCCAATAACTGGTCAATGTGATCCAATAAATATAGAATGCCCAGAAGGTTCAGTTTTAATAGATGGTGAGTGTTGTAGTGTTGCATATGGTGAATTAAATTATAACCCTGGTGATCTTGATAGTGTAGAGTATAACATGAATGAAGGAGTTGTAAATATGTTTACTAGGGTAGATACAACTAAATCTTATACATATAGTGATAAGAATACAATTCAATTTGAAATTGATGATAAAGTATTACAAAATATAAAAAGATTTAAACCTAAGACTTTTAAATTAAATATACCTTTTTATGAGGATGAAACAATTGAGGTTACATTAGAACATACATCTGTAAGAAAGAAAGATTTTGTTTATTTAGCTAGAACTAAAGATGGATATGAAAGAAAAAATATATATCCTAATGTTCGTACATATAAAATTAAATCAGATAATATTAGTGGTATATTAAGTATTTCTGATAACTCAGTAATAGGAACTTTAGTGAAAGATAAAAAGATATCTGAGATACATAGGGCTAATACTAATACACATGTTTTATATAAATCTTCTGATGCTAAAGTTAAATCAACATTCACATGTCTTACAGAAAATGCAAAAGATTCAGCTATAAGAGCAGCAGGTAGAAATACACAAACACCTAGATCTTTAAATGCTCAGTGTATTACAATGGCTTTTGATATAGACTTTCCTACAGCAAATGCGCTTGGTGGTGATCTTCCTAATTTTTTAGAAACTGTAGTAGCTGGAATGAGTGAAATTTATACCAATGAATTAAATACAGAAATTATACTTGGTAGCATGGTAGTTTCAGAAGCAGAAGGTATTATTTATAGTGAACAATTACCTGATATAGTGGATGAAAATGGAAATGTTATTGAAGCAGGAGAGTATGTAATACAATCATCTCAAGAGATGTTAGATTTATTAATTGATACTTGGACAAATACTCCGGAGTTAGAAGATATTGAAAGAACTACTGTTCATTTAATAACTACAAGACTTTCTACTGGTAGAGCTAAAAAGTTAGGTTTATGTAGCAAGTCACAAAGTTTTGCTGTTTGTGGTTTAGCTTCATCATTTGTTATACAAGGTCAACCGGGTAGTTTGGGTTATTCAATTGAAGATGGTTGGGTAGGAGTTGCAATTTCTTGGCCACTAAAAGTTCTTTGTCATGAGCTTGGTCATAACATTGGATCTAGTCATACTCATGCTGGATATTGGCAACCAGATCCTAATTATAATTTTCCAGGAGGCCCTATAGATTCTTGTGATTCATTTTCTAATACTTATGATCAAACTAATTCAAATGCTAGTGGAGTTGATCCTGATACTTTAGAATGGAATAGTAATATAGAATATGGAACAATAATGAGTTATTGTCAATGGTTACCTGATGCAGATGATCTAATGACTTTTGAATTTCATCCTATTGTTAAAGATCAAATATTAATTCCAAATCTAACTCAAGATTCAACTAATGCAATTCTTTATTTTGATGTATCAAGTCAAAATGCAGTATCTAGTGATGATATAATGGCAACTCCATGTTTATCTTGCCCAGATGTTGTTACAGACGAAACATATGGATGTACCGATGTTAATGCATCAAATTATAATCCAAATGCAACAATTGATGATAATAGTTGTGTATATGATATACCTGGAGGCTGCACTGATCCAACAGCATTAAATTATGATGTATCAGCAGAGGTTGATAATGGTAGTTGTATTTATGATTCTACTTTTGGCTGTACTGATCCAATAGCAATAAACTACAATGCTAATGCAACCGATGATGATGGTTCATGCATTTATCCTCCACCAACTATATTAGGTTGTACTGATCCTGCTGCATTAAATTTTGATCCTGCAGCTAACACACCTTGTACAACAGATGCCCAGGGTATTTTTAATTTTTTAAATGCTTGTTGTGTATATCCACCTGTATTAACTTCTTGCACCTGCCCAAGTGGTTATATAATGATACAAGCAGGATCTTTAAACTCTAGCACACTTGAATATGTTGAAGCTACTGCAGCTGATTGTCTTAATTGTGGAGGAACTTGTGTGGAATGTATTCAGATAAACTGCACTCCTTTAGATACAGATAGTTTAGAACCATCAGCTGGATCAGGAAGTTTATGGAAACATAATGTTCGTTGTGATTTATTTAACAACTACTATGATGTACAATATCCTTGGGAGATAGAGCTTGTAGAAAGTATAGGTCAAACAGTTAATACTATAAGAAGTATTGAATATCAATTAGAATCATATTTACATCAACCAAAGTTAGATGAAGATGGTTGTGTTTTAAATTATGGATGTGATGATAGATGGCATGATCTTAGTTATAATTTTGATGAAGCTATTATTTATAATACAGAACAAGTATCTGGTTTACTAACACTTACAGAACAGACAGCAGATGTTAATGATATTGTTAGTTATCCAATAATAGGTGTAGCAGATATAAATATTCTTTATAGTAAAATAGAACAAAAATATAGGTTTGATCAATTTTGGGATGTTACAAATGATAGGTCTGTACCTGAACCAATATTTATTACACAACTAAATGGTTATGTAAGAGATCTTAATGAGGCTTATATGAACTATAACAAGCCACAATTAGAACGTAAGAAGTTTAGACATTATGTGAATAATTTAATTTTAAGAAAGAAAGTTTCTGTTGATGAATTAGAACAACCAATACTTCATACAAGAAAGATGATACTTAAATTAGTAAATACAAAAATAAATTTATCAGTTAGATAATGTATAGTAAAGACGGATATAAAAGAAATAGCAAGGATAGAAATAATCCATTTAATATAATACCATCAGGTAATATAACTATGGAGGATGTAGACTTTCCTGTGTTTGGTATGGATAACTTAGGTAATAGTAAACTTATGATGCCGGGTGCTAACTATCAATTTCCAGGTGATGAAGTTTTTGAAATGCCTTTACCACAATACCAAAGAGCAGGTGCACTAAAAACAATTTTAAACTTTTTTAAACCTGCAGTAAAAAAAGTTGATGATGTAGTAGACATTGCAAAAGTAGATGATATTATTGATCCTCTTAATATTAGAGAGATGCCTCCAGGTTTAAACATGCCTAGACAAAAAGACTGGTTATTTAAAAGACATACTAATGTTGATGATATAATGGAACCAATGGAGTTTCCAGGTAATGTAATTCGTAGTGGAGTACCAGTTCCTACTAAAATAAGTTGGTTTACTCCATCTTCAAGAGCTTATTCAGATTATGGTTCTATGACATTTCAAGGAAATATAGTTCCTAAAAATCCTCTTTATCTTGATAGAAATAGAATATATAGTGAAGAGTTTATGAAAGATGTTATGAATAAAGGTTATGATGCTATTATAGTTAGAGGTAGAGTTAATAATACAGGACCTCTTGTAGATGATATAAGATATGCAAAAGAAGTTATTCCTTTAAATAAAGATCTTATTAAAAATTTAGAAAGGATAAGAGAGTATGGCGGTTCATTACCAAAATTTCAAAACGCTGGTGAGTATGATGAGGATGGATATAAGACTGTGACATATGGTGCTAATAAAAAGAAATATCAAGATACAGGTGATTGGTCAGAGTATGAACCTTATGAAACATATAGTGGTCAAACATATAGAAAAAGAACATATGAATTAAGCAGAGATGATTTAAGATATTTAGAATATAAAAAAAGTTTTCTTAAAGATGCTAATTATAGAACAGGTAAAAATAATGCTCCAAGAAATCTTACACAATTTATAAGAAATTCTAATAAAGCTTGGAGAGTACAAGAGATTATAAAAGATAATGGAGCAGTACTATATCAATTACAATATCCAACTGAAACAGGTTTTAGAACATTTGCATCAGGTGATGCTAACTCAGGTCTTGCTAATTTAAATCCTGAGTATGTGCAAGGTTTAAAGAAAACAGGTAAAAAAGGTATTACTCAATTCAGTAGCTGGTTTGATATGGCACCACAAGAAAGAAAAGACTATGGATATAATGAGTGGTTTGATCAAGGTTTTAAAAGAGATCTTAAAATTAATAAAGATGGAAAGACAAAAAGTGGCTGGAAATATTATGGTGAAAAAACACCTTTAACATATACATTAAGTGATGTAGAAGTACGTAAATTACCTAAATCAATAGTTCAAAAATACAATCTTGTTGGAAATGATAAAATAAAACTTAGTCCTACAACCGGAGAAATTTATTTTATAACTGGAACTGGTAGTTTTAGAAATGTTGTTAATCAAAAGGATATGCAATGGTTTCAAAATCCAGGCAGATTAAAAGAATTAGCATATGATTCTAGATTTAATTACAAAGAAGATAATGTATTAGATTATTTAAACAATCCTGATTTCAGATATTTTGCTGATAGTCAAACAACTACTTTGGATCCTGTTAAACTAGATGGTTTACCTTCAGAAAAAAATATGTCTTTGCAAAAACCTAAACCTTATGAATCTACAGTTACTTTAGAACCTAAAACTTTAGATCAAATAGAAACAGAAAGAGAAGATGAGATAATAAAAAGAAGACCATATGAAGCTCCTGTTACTTTAGATCCAGTAGAATTTAAAGGCTTTTCTGATAAAGAAGAAAGTATAAAAAAATCTAATCCTTATGAATCTGCAATAACTTTAGATAAAAAAGAAATTGAAGAGATTCCTGTAGATGAGAGCTCTTTAATAGAAAGACGTAAGCAAGAAACACCAATTACATTAGATCCTATAAATGTAACTGGTATTGATTCAGATGGAACTATAACAACAGATGCATCAAAACAAAGGTTTGTTCCAAAGCCTGACATTCAAACAGATATGCCTGATATAGTTCTTACTCCTGAAATGGAAGAAAAAAGAGATAAAGCTAAAACTGTTGAAGATATTATGGGTAATCTTCAAGATGTTAGAGGTACAACAAAATATGTAAATAAATCTGCAAAGGCTATATTAGATGCAGTAAATAAAGAAGACTATACTGAAAAAGATTTATCAAGAGATTTAGGTATATTTGAAAAATATTATGGTCAAGAAAATTTAGGTTATCTAAAAGATATGTTAGATAAAACACAAGGTCCTAAAGCAAATAAAGGTATAGAAGTTTTAGAAGATGGAAAGTTTGATATAAAGATGAATAGGTTAAATTCTATTATTGATAAGTATGATGCAGATCAAGATCTTTCACCTGCTGAAATGGAATTATTAGAATCTTATGGTTTAATGTCTAAGACAGAACCAGAGGTGGAAGAAGTAAAAGAAACTGATTTAGTTATAGATAATAAGAAGTTTAGTTTAGATGATCAGATTTATATTTATAATCAGTATTTAGATAGCGCATTTACAAGTGATGATGAAGAAAAAAGTGGTAATAAAATAGTTGATAAAATAAATAGAGTATATTATAATCAAGCTAAGCAAAAAGATATACATGTGTATGACTTATTATTAGCTATGCAAACTGAGATGAGACAATAGCTATAATTAGATTATCTCCTTAATATTTAGTATATTATTATATAGACTGTATTTTTATGTATAAAAAGTTAAAAAAATATCAAAACGGCACAGGTATTATACCTACAGAGATTGATAAAACTTATGTTGCTCCTGAATATGCTTTTCCTGGTGCATATAGGGGTGTTGGTTCAGGGGAAAGATCAAAGTCTGAGATTGAACAAATGATGTATAGTATTTTTGGTCCGCCGCCTTCTACAGCAGAAGAGATGATGCAATTAACGGATGATATAGCTATGACAAACATTGATCTAAAAAGAGACATGAAAGGTGATAATAGTTTAACACGTGGTACAATTAATCTTTTAAAAGCAATAGGTAAAGGAATTGTTAGTAATCCGTTAGGTGTTTTTGTTGCAGAAAATATAGATGCAATACTTACTGATGAAGGTCCTACTGATTATCAAAAAGACTTTTTATTTCCTGGTGTATATGATGATAGAACACCAATTATTATGAACTATGGATCTGAGTTACGTAAGGCTCAAGAAGGTAATATTGAGGATGAACCTTTATATCAAAGTTTAAAAAACTATTTAGATGATCCTGAAAGAGCTAAGTTAGTTGCAGAGAATCCTTTACTACCTGCAGCTGAAGAATATATTTACGGTAATCTATTAAATCCACCACAGTTTATGGGAGATGATAGTATATCAATTGATTTAATGGCTGGAGATGATGGTGTAATTGATGCTAATGACTTAACGCTTATAAAAAATGAATCTCAAAGAAATTTACAAAAAGCAGGTTATAATCCTGATAAGGTAAAAACTTTTAAAGAGTATGGGCAGGATGCATTAAGATTTTTAGGCAATGTTGGTAGAGGTGCTAGAACTGCATTTGCTAGAAATCCGCTTGGTTTACTTTTAGCAAATACTGTTGGAGAAGCTTATGATTATGCAACAACTGGTGAATTACCAGAGCCAAGTCCTTATATGCAAATGTTAACAGGTACATTTGGTCAGCCAGATGAAAATCAAATATATGCTTATGGTGATGAGATTAGAGATCTTGTAACTCCACAAAAAAATCCTAATATACAAAATATATATGAAGGTGATGATAGATTTACTATATCTAAAATGGAAAGAGAGAAAGAGAAAACAGATAAGCTTTTTCAGGAACAACAAGAGTATTTATATGATGAGTCTGGATTTCTTAATCCAAACTTAGATTTATCTAAAAATCCATTAAGAAATAAAAAGTATACACTATACAATCCATATAGTGAAGATATGTTTTATGATCCTATGAATCCTACTAAATTATTTACTGAAACAGAGTATGGAGAGTATCAAGATGATATGACAACTACAAGAACTATAGCAGCTTTAAATCAAAGAGCTGACATGTATCCAGAATTATTTCAAAAGGTAACAGGTTTTGATCCTGAAACAAAAGAAATAACATATGCAGGAGATAAACTAGAAGGAGATTTATTTAGTGACGCAAATCCTGATTCTGCTTATTTACAATATACTACACCTGAAGGTGAAGAGTCAGGTAGTTTTACAGGTAGTTTAGTATCTGATGCAGAAGGTGATATAACAGCTCCTGTATATGATCCTTTTGATCAATATGAAAATGATGAAGGTACATATACTTTTATGGAAGCAGAGGCTAAATACGGTGGTATACCAAAATACCAAAGAGCAGGAACTATAAGGAGAATAATGAATTTTTTTAAAGGTGCAGATGATGTAGCTGATGTTGCAAAGACAGCTAATACCGGTGTTTCTAAGAATGAAATTTTACAAAAGTTTTTACAACAAGGTGATAATTTAGAGAATTATAATGACATGATTACTAGAGGATTTAATATAGATTTAAATTCACCATTAAGTAGACAGGCTATTACAAATTATAAAACTAAGTTTCCTTTAAATTTTGGTGCATCAGATGAGCTTGCTGCAACTACCAAAGATTCTAAAGAAGTTATTGAGGCTCTTGGTTATGATGCAATAACAAAAAGAGCAAACCTTTTAGATGATTATATTGCAAAAAATCCTGGTTACAAAACATCACCAGAAGATTTTACTTATTTAGGTAATAAGAGTGGTAGACAAATAGTATCTGTTGACACTCCTGTTGGAACACAATATTTTTATAAGTCTTCAGGTCTTGCTGGAAAAAAAGGATCAAAGGATATGTGGGTTCCATTAGAAGGATTTTTAGATGATACTTCAGGAATGGCAGTAAATAGATTGAAAGGAAATCCTGATTGGTTTATGAAAAGAGGATCAGTGGGAACATATAAAGGACAACCAATTGAAACAATAAGTTTTGCAGATAAAACTACTAAGGGTGTAAAACAACAGTTAATAGATATGGGTGTTGATCCTAATGAAGCTTTAAGATCTGGAGATCTTATATTAGATAAACCTGGCTGGGATTTTGCATATACTACAAATCCTGATTCATTTTATAATAAATTGTCTAATCAGCTAGATAGAATAACACAAGAAAAAGGTTGGGGTGTTCTTGATAAAACAACTAGAGCACATGGTGGACCACATACTGAAGAAGAGTGGGAAGAGTGGAGACAACAAAGAGAAAACTATCAACAAAATAATATGTCTAATGAATCCGTTGGTAATGAATTTAATTATTATGATAGTATAGCACCAGGTTCATATGATTCTAGTGTAATGGATAATATGTATTTTGCTGATCAGTTTCAAGAAAAAATAGAAGAAGACACTGATGATGAGTTTGAATTTGCTGATCCTAATAAACCAGTTATGAGTGTAAAGGATGAAGAGCGTAAACCAAGAGATTTTAACTTTAAACCATTTGAAGCTTTAGTTACAGGATTAGGTGCAGTAAATCAAATGTTAGAAAACAGACCAAAAGATTTTTCTACTAACCAATTAGCAATGAATCAGTTTCAAGAAGACACAAGAAATAATAGAGGATTTTATGATGTTAATACTGGTATTTTAAATCCAGATAGAAATATTGTAGAAAGACAAGCTGCATATGGAGGTAGAACTGATCAATTAAGAAATAGACAATATGATGATATTGATACTACAATAGAATTAGATGAAGGAACAATACAAGAACTAATAGCTGCTGGAGCAGAAATAGATATATTATAATTATGGGAAGAAAAGTAAAAATAAAAAGTTTACCAAAAGGCTTTATACTTAAAGATAATAAAATAATTAAAGAGTATGGAGGTTCTAAAACTGGTGACCAAGTAGGATATGGTTTAACTACATTTCCTAAAACTAATGATGCTAATGGTATGGGTGATTCTACTAGCACATTTTTTCCATCTAAAAATGAGACTAAATATACATTACAGCCAGATCCTAGAAAAGAATCTAATGTAGAAGCTGAAAAAAATGAAACAGTTCTTACAGATTTAAATTTTGATGGTGATTTTGAATTCTATAATATTGGAGGTAAAAGGCATAATCAAGGTGGTACACCTTTAAATTTACCAGAACAGTCATTTATATATTCAGATACTAGATCTATGAAGCTTACAAAAGATGAAATGTCAGAGCTTAATGTAGATTCTAAAAAAAGAATAACGCCAGCTAAAGTATCTAAAAATTTTGAGTTAAATAAATTTACTGAACTTTTAAATGATCCTTATGCTGATAAAATACAAAAGGATACAGCTGACTATATGTTAGATAAAAATAAAAATAAACTATCTCATTTAGCATTTGTACAAGAAGCAAAGAAAGATTTTGAAGAGGGTGTTCCTAAAGCAGCCTTTCCTTATTTAAAAAAGAAAGGAATTGATCCTATAAAGTATGCTGATATTATGGAAAAAATAAATACACAACAAGAAGCACTAGCAGAAAAGATGGAGATGGGTCCTACAGATCAAGAAAAAACTCAAGTGCTTATGTCTTTTCTTCCAGGTAATGATCAAGAGTCTGCACCTCAAATGCAACAGCCTGCACCAATGCAACAAAATATGCCTATGAATAATCCTATGACTATGGCACAAGGTGGTACAGAAATAACAGACTTTGAAAAGAATTGGAATAGTTCTAAGTATGATGATTTAAAAGAAGAGTTTTATGCCCAGTATGCAGCCGTATTAGATAAAGATGAGTTAAGTGATGAAGAGAAGACAGCAATAGATAAATTGCTAATTCAAGATACTCAGATGAAAACTTTAATGCATGATAATTTTGAAAGTGATTATTTTACAGGAAAAGATTGGGATGCAGGGGGTGACCAAAGGAATGCAAGGTATAATGCTGCTGTACAAAAGTTAATTGATGATGGACTATACGAAGGTGAAGCATTAACGGAAGATCAAATTAAAGAAGTTCAGAATGCACATATTGTTTTAAATAATATGTCTGTTATGCCTGAGTATGAGAAACTTATGACCGATACTGGTTTAAATTTATTAGGCCCTGAACAAAAAGGTAATCTTGGTTCTAATCAAACTTTATCTAGATCTGATGGTGTTGCTGGTGATAATTTTATAAATACATTCCCTACAACTAAGACTACTATTACACCTGATGAAAATACTCCTAAGATAAATTTACCTGTTGGTGATGAGTATGTTCAGCCAGATCCTGGCTATTGGTTGCAGGATAATATGAACTTATTAGGATCTATAATGGACAAGTTTACTATTAAGAAAAGAGGTCCTGTATTATCACAATACCAACCTGAGTATATTGATGCAATGTATCTTAGCCCTACAAGACAGTTTGCAAAGATAGGTGAGATGGCTGCTCAAGCTACAAAAGCAGCTACAACATTTGCTGGTCCTCAAAGAGCTTTAGCAGTAGCTAGTAAAGTTCAAGGAGAAGCAATGAAGCAACTTGCAAATGTACAAGCTGATACTGATAATAAAAACTTAGCAATATTTACAGATGTAGATGGTAAAAATACTGTTATAAGAAATCAGTTTGAAGAGATGAATAAAAGAGCATTATCTGATTTCTATGATAAGACACAGTTAACAGAAGAAAATTATGATACTGCTATAAGGAATGCAAATCAAGCAATTGGTAGACAATTAGTAGCAAGAGAGACTAATAGAGCTATGACTAAGAACCTTAATACTTTATATCCTGCATTTGATATTGATCCTACAAAAGGAGGAGATATAAATATTCTAGACTATAACATGTTCTTTCCAACTGATGATGCTAGTGAAACAGCATATAATACTAAAGTAAATAGGATAAAACAATTAATTGATGATGAAGTAATAGATAAAGTAACGGGTGATAAGTTATTATTAGATTTAATTAATACGGATCTTAATGCTCCTAAAGCAAATCCTTATGAGAATACTATTTTAAATCAGATGAATTATCCTAGTTATGGTCAGTTTAATCAGTTTACAAATCCTCTTATGCAGCAACTTGCTATGTTGAATCAAATGAATCAACAAAATAGAAGAAGTCCATATGGGGAAGAAGGTATGGAAGTAGGATATGTGCCAGTTAATCCTTTTACGTTAAGAAGACCTAAGAGAAAATTGGTTGATTTGGATTAATCTACACTTTAAAAGTGTAGTTTAATTAGTTTTAAAACTTAAAAAATTTTAGTATTTTTGATATATGGCAACTTATTTACCCGGAGTACAACCTTTTCTACCACAGACACAAGTTTTTACTCCTGATTATAAATTTTTACAAAACGTTCTATCTGTTAGACAAGACAGGTTTGACACTAACTATAAAGAGATAAATAAGCTTTATGGGCAAGTTGTCTATGCACCTTTATCTAGAGCTGATAGCAAAGATAAAAGAGACCAATATGCTAATGCTTTAACTAACTCTTTAAAGCAAGTTGCTGGTATGGATTTATCTTTAGCACAAAACGTTAATACAGCAAAAGCATTATTTAGTCCATTCTATAAAGATCAGGATCTTGTTAGAGATATGTATGCTACAAAGACATTTCAAAATTCTCAAAAAGAAATTCAAAGATATAAAGATGCAAACAATAGAGATGTATCACGTAATTATTGGCTTGATGGTGAAAAGTTTGTAAACTACCGTATGCAAGATTTTATAAATGCAACAGCTGATGATGCAAGAAAATTTAATGTGGGTGATTTAAAGTATGCTAAGAATCCAGATATATTTAATAGAGCTCAAGAGATATTAACTGAAGAAGGTTTAGAGGCAGAAGATTTCTTTATGCAAGGTGATTATATTTATAAAATTAAAAATGGTCCTGCTTTAACTAATCAAAAATATCAATATGTAGATGAGAATGGTAAAGTAAAACAAGGTACTAGAAATGCAGCTATGGATTTTGTTGTACAAGCTTTAGCTGATGATCCTAAGATTCAAAGAGGTATGAATATAAAATACCAAAATAGAAGAAGAGAATATATAGACAATAATATATCAAACTTTGCTGGTGATAGAAATGCTGCAGGAACTGCATTTGATAGAGATATATTAGAAAATACTACACAAAAAGAATTAAAAAAGTATGCTGAGTTAGAAACAGAGTTAAAAGGTGATTCAGCTGCTTTAAACAATTGGCTAGCTTATAAACAAGAGTATGGTATAATAACTGGATCTAAAGAAGATGAACAATATAAAAAGTTACAGTTTGAAGTAATGCTTAAAAGAAAAGCACAAAATAAGCTTAGTGAAAGAATACTAACACTAAAAGGACCTGCTAGCAATCAAAAGGTTTTACAAGAGAAAGCAGCTATAGCATTTATATCTGATACAATGCAAAAAGAATTTTATGACGCATCAGTAGCTTATTCAAATAAAAATTATTCAAGAGATGTTGAAGTAAATTCAGCAGCAGTAGCGGCAAAGAGACTTGCATGGGATAAACAAAAATTTAAGATTCAAGAGATGAATAAGTTTTTGCTTGAAGAACAAAAAAAGAAAAATCAAGGTGGTGACTCTCAAACTCAATTAGATAATATACTTAATCAAAATGACACTGAACTTAATGTAGATGCTGTAAAAGAAACACAAAATCCATTAAGAAATGTAGGTGATGGTCTTGTAGCAATTGATAAGACACAAAGAGAAATGGAAGTTCAAGCTATAATGACGCTTTATAACTATCCAGGATTTAATAAATATTTATCTGGCGGTAGAGTGGGTATGATAAATGTTGGTACTGATGAAGAACCAAATTATTTACCAGAAGCACAAGCAGGAGATTGGTTAAGAGATCCTGATAATGCAAGTGAGTTGAATAGAATATTTAAAGATGTAACAGGTAAACTGCAAAGCACTGATTTACAAGATTTTATAGGTGTTTTTGCACCGGGAGATAGTTTTAAAATGACTAAGGATGATCTTAATGTTATACAAGCTGCTATAAATAATACAATGTTAGAAGAAAGTGGTGATCCTGGTAGTTTATCAGGAATGACACAAGAGTTTTATCATAATTTAAAAGATCAGGAAGCTTATTATATTCAAACTAATCCTAATTCTCAATATAGTAATGCGAGAAAATCAGGTTATCCTTCTATTGTAACTTCTCAGGTGCAAGCACAGTTAGAAGAAATGGGAGTTCCTGCATATCTTATTGATGCTGGACCTGATGCAGTATTTCCAGAAAACTCTAACAAAGCTGGTGTAAGAGTGTGGGATTATTTAGAAAAGATTTATTTAGCAAATGGTAATCCTGATGAACTAAAATTAGATGGTAATAATAATGTTATCTATAAGGGTGATAAAAACTTTTATGATTTTAGTAGAAATAGTGGTTTAGTTATAAGAAATCAAGAAGACTTAGTAAATTCTACTTTATCATCTATGAGAGGTAATAATAACAGCACTATAAAAGGATTAAATCAGTTATATCCAAATGGTCCAAATGAAGAGTTTGAAAATGATTGGAGATTTAATAAAAATTCTAATTCTGCGTTTAGAGCAAATGCTTTAAGGTGGAACGCACAAGATGGCTGGTCTATTGATGAGAGTTATGTAAGACAACAACTTATAGGTGGTGAGGGTGCTTTCTATAATAATTGGGTAAACAGTGTTAATGATACGTGGTCAAGAACAGATTCTACAGCAGATTCAGGTATACCATATCCTACTGTAATGAGTAAAATATTAGCGCAAGACATAGATCTTGGAACTAATATGATGAATGCTTTTGTTAGTAGAACGCTTTTAACTAATGAAGCTCCTATGACTGAAGATGCTTTAGTTAACTTTAATGCTGCTTTAAAAGCACTTAATGTAGCTATTCCACAAGGAGACGGTATGATATTACAAGGTAATTATTTAGGTCAAGAAGCTGGTGATAAAACAGTAAGTGATCCTTTGGCAAAAGCATTTTTTAATGATGTAATAAGAAAAGAATTAAGAGTTGGTGACACATCTATGGGTTTAACATGGTCTCAACTTTCTCCAACAACATATGAAAATCCTCAAACAGGTGAAACAGAAAATTATTCTGCTTATGTATTTACATTACCTACTGAGTTTTTAAATAAGCATAAAGATTTTAAACCAACTGGTACAGATACAAAATTAGAAGACTCTGATATGTTTAAAGCTCAAACTCTTACAATATTAGTGAAAGAAGAGTTTGATAAGCAATACAATAATAAGCATATGGAAAATCAAATGCCTAGTGCTGCAGAGAGATTATTATATGCAAATGGATATTATAGTCCTCAACCAATAGCAGGTGGCGGCTCACATCATTATTATAGGAATGATCAAGGAATGATTACACAGGAAATCAAACCAGTTATTTGGGATAGTAATGCAAACGCATATGTACAAGATCCTATATCATATAGAACAACAACTATTGATGCTAATCAGTTACAAAATGTAATAATGTTAACACAAGAGTCATTAATAAATAATCAAAGAACTCAATTAGATGTAAAGTCAGGAAATGTTTCAATAGAGGATAAACAAGTTTCTAGTAGTGGCATCTATCAAGCATATCCTGGAGGTCCTTTCTTACCTAATTAAAAAATAAACCATGGCAGAAAATCCAAATATAGGGAACAATAAATTTATAAATCAAAATTATACACCACCGGTAGATATAAACACAGGATCCGTACCTCAAATAAGTTCACAAGAACATCAGGATATTACTGATGCATTAAGAGAATCTACTATTCAATTTGATAGATCTTCTGAAATAGATCCTATGAGTTTAAAGTTTATAGATCAACAATCTAAAATTATTAATGAGCAAGAAACATTAAACCCTAGTAGATTTACATCCCCTTATCCTGGTAATGCAACTCCTAATAGAAATCCATTTGCTTATAATACTGGTCAAAATGATCTTTCAACACAACAGGGTAGAAGAGATTATTTTGGATCTATATTAGAAAGAGCTAATGGTATAAGTGATACAAGACCTCATGGTGGTGCTTGGCAAAATCCTATTATATACGGTAAAAGACAAGTTAATGCAGATAGATATTTAAGTCATCCTAGCTTTGATGATTTGGGTTTCCACCCTTATAGAGATAATGAAACATTCTATAATCAAAATAGTACATGGTATGATGATTTAGGTAGAACTAGTTCTGCTTTTGTTCAAATGTTTAAACCTGCTTTTACAAGTGGTTGGAGAGCTTTAGGTGATTTTATTAGTGGAGATGGTTTATCACAAGACTATATTGGAGCTGAAGCAATGCAAGATGCAATGAGAATAGCTTCATCAACTAGAGGTGGTATTACTGGATTTACGAATGATTTATATTTAAATAGTGCATACACATTTGGTATACTAGGTAGTATATTTGCTGAGGAGGTTGCTCTAGGTTTGGGTACTGTGGCAACTAAAGGTATGAGTTCATCTATTGCTGCACAAAGAACTGCTGGTAATTTTAAAAGACTATTTGATGCGGCTGATGCAATGAAGACAGGTGCAAGAAATATAGGAAACTTTTCTTACAATGTTATGAGAGATCTTGGTGCTGTAGACAAAGCAAAAGATTTTTATAACTATGCAAAAGGCAATATGTATGGGGATGAAGTAGGTAGATTTATATCAAACTTCTTTGCTCCAGAAACTACAAGAGCTCTTCAGACAATGAACTCTACAAAAAATACTGCTAAGAATGTATCTAATCTTTCTAAATTAAATACTACATTTGGTGCATTTTACAGAGATATAAGACAATTTAATATTGCGTGGGCAGAATCTAAAATGGAAGGAGGTTTGCGTGAGATAGAAACTTTAGAAGAAGCTTATTTAAAAGCGTTACAAGAGAATGGTGGCAACCCTCTAACAGAAGAACAATATAATCTTATACATAGTAAATCTAAATCTGCAGGATTAGGAACAGCATTATTAAACTTTCCTATAATATATTTATCTAACAAGCTTGTATTTGATGGAGCATTAAGAGGATTTAAACCTTTAGCTAGACAACTTGATAATGCTAAATCAGGATTAGGCAGACAAATAATGAGAAATACTAAGGATGGTGTAGTAAATTCTGGCAAAAAAGCTTATGTAAATGTGGGTAGTGGTTTAAAAAGAATGTATAGAGAGGGTGTTGTAAATGGATTAAAAGCTGCAGGTGTTGCAGGTTTAAGATATAGTACAAGAAATTTTGCAGAAGGTTTTCAAGAATTAGCTCAGGAGCTAGTTAGTGCATCAGTTGGTGATTACTATACAGGTTTATTTGATGAAGTTTTATCTGATTCTATGAATGCTAATGCAGCGGAACTTGAAAGTAGAGTTAAAAATGCTGAAGCTAGTATGGCACAAGCAATAAGTTCTGGTCTGAATAATGAAGCTGTAGGTTTTAAAACATTTATGTCTGGATTTTTAATGGGTGGATTAGTTCAACCATTTCAAACTGTGATGTTTGAATATGTGCCTAATACCTATACTTATGTTACTGATAGAAAAAAGTATGATGCATATGCTAAAAAGAAAGAAGATTATATAAATGAGTCTACAAAGACACTAACTGAAATGTTTGATGATCCTAGAAATCTTTTTAAACTTACCAATTTAAATACACTTACACAAAAGCAACTTAATAAATTTATGTTATTATCATCATATAATAATGATATAATGGCATTTAAAGATTCAAAAGATGCTGCAGCATTTCACCATGTGTTAACAATGCTTAGAGTAGGTAAAGCAGAAGACTTTAAAGCTCATTTAAATGGTATACTTCAAATGAATGATGCAGATCTTCAAAATGCCTTTAAAGATACAGAAGCATCACCAGCAGAAATTAGAAAAAGATTTACTGGATTGATTGATAAGGTTGATACCATGAGAGATAGATTCAATAGATTTGATGATAAGTATATTAATCCTTATAATCCAGATAACTTTAAACAAGGTAGTAGACCATGGGCTCAAGAAATAATTAGACAATCTGCATTTGAACATGCTAAGATGATGTTTATGTTTACTAATGATACTTATGAAAGATCTGTTGTTAGAATGGAATCTATATTAAGTAATTTGTCTGTAAATCCTGTTATAGATAAAATGGCTGCTAATGATATAACTGCATTAACTAGTCAAAAAGGTATGCTTGCAGAGATAAACATGCTAAAGGATGAAACATCTGTAGCCCCAGCTAGAAATGCTTCAGTAGAGTTAAAAGAACAATACAAGAATAAACAAGAAAAGTTAAAGATCTTTCAAGAGTTTTATGATACCTTTTATGCTAAAGATAATTACAAAATACTTAGCAGAACAAAAGATAAAGTTAAGTATGGTAAACTAAAAGTAAGTGGTAAAAATAAATTAAAGAAAGTATTTATTAAATTACTTGATCATCTTTCTAAAACTACTGGTGGTAGAATACAAGATAATGATGCAATAAATACAGCTTTTGAAATGATTATTGATCATGAGTATTTAGCTGGTAGAGCTTCTGATTATTATCAAGCAGCAAGAATACTAGATGATCCATCTATCCTTAATGATTTAGCAGATAGATCTGCTGAAGCTATGAATAAAGTTTGGAATGATCAAAGAAAGAAGTTTAAAGTATACGGTAAATTAAAAAATTGGGTTGATAATCAGGAAAGAGCTAAAATAATTTCTGATCTAGCAAAGGTAGGAATTTTTGCAGAGTCAGAACAAGCTAAGAATTTTATTGAGACTGGTCAACAACCAACAGAGTTTTTTAGTGAAGAAAGTAGACTAACAGCTATAACAGCTGAAGAAAATCCTAATGCTTGGAAAACTTTAACAAACATACTGAAAGGGTATCAAAAACAAAAAGAAGCTGAAGCAAGAGCTGCTAAAGATAAAGCTGGACAAGATCTTGAGATAAATAAAGAAGAGTTTGACAAAGATTCTGATCTTAGTGCTGGTGATGAAATAAATTCAGTTCCAGAAGTAGAGGAAGAAAGGGGAGCTCAGATATCATCAAACATACAACCAAGAATATACACACTAAAGGATTATCAACAGTTTATAGATCAAGATCCTGATACACAAGCTATACTTAATAAAAAGTATCAAGAGTATGAATATGCTTGGAATAAATTGGGTATAAAAAAATTATCAGGTAAAGAAGGTCAGATCTTAACTAAAAGTGAATGGGTTAATTCAAAAGAGGGCGGTGGTAAAATTGTTAAAGCAAGACACAGATTGTTTAGAACATACGCAATGCAATCACCTGGTATGAAGAACAAAACAACATTTGAAGAATATTTAACTAAGAATCAAGATCAACAATTTCTTATAAATGTTGTACAAGGATATGGTCTTAGAGTGGAAGATATACTTGTAGATACAGTTATTAATGAGAATATAGCAGTTGAACAAGGTTTAGGTAGCAGAGATACAATAGTAGATACAGATAATGATTACTCTAAAAATAAAATTAAGATAGTTAGAAGAAGAAGATTTGCAACAGAAGAAGGTGTTGCAAGTGATTTCTTTATGGTTCTAACTCTTAATAATGAAAATACAGTTGATAAGTATGCAGGTCTTCCTAATGCAAATACTAATTTATCTACAACATATAAAACAGAAGCAGAAGCTATAGCTGCAGCTGATTGGTTAAGTATGAATATACCAGCTGCAAGTAATTTTGATTTTACAGTAGAAGGTAAAGCTGAAGATGGATTTACAAGTGGAGAGATTGTTGTTAAAGATGGAAGAAGATATAGTGTAGAAAGTAAAGAGGAAGATAATAGCATGCTTGTAAAAGATTTAGAATCAGGTCAAGAAGAAACTATAGACGCAGGCAAGTTTGCATCAGAAGGTTGGACAAGATCTAAAGATGAAAAAATTCAAATAGCTGATATAAAAACTTCAACTAAACTATTTGTTGATAGGGCTTTACAAATACTTCCATTTGATCCAAATGCAGACTCTTATAAAACAATGAATGATCCTCAGAAGGAAAAAATATTAAGAGCTCAAGCAAGAAAAGATTTTGAAAAAACATTACAACAATTAACTATTGATGAAATAAACAAATTAAAATTTAGTATTGTAAAAGGTGAAGACTTTGAAAAGGTTATAACAAACACAGCTCCGTCTGACAGAGATGTATTTCCAGCTAGTGTTAATTATGATGAGAATAAACAAATAAGGGTTGGTGCTGCTAAGTATAGAGTTGTAATATACAAAGGAGATGAACCTTTTGCATTATTAGCTAGTCCTTATACAGCTACTATGGTAGATTCTAAAGGAGAGAAAATAGATCCTTTAACAATTACACAAAAGCAAGCTGAGACATTATTTATAGGTGCAATAGCTGATCCAAGTGCATATAAAAAGATTAGAGCTAATTATGCTGCTGCATATGAAATAGAAAAGATATTTGAAGATGCATTAAAAAATTCTAAAGGTGATCAAGCTTTTATGTCTTTTAAAGACCTACAAAAGAACAATATAGATATGCAGTTTACACCTGGTTTAATTCTATATAAGTCAGAAGAAGTGGTTAATGGCAAACAAATTAATAATGAATCAAGTATTGAAGAGTTAGCAAACAATGGCTTTACAGTTGCTGAGGGTGTTGGTACTGACGGTAATCCTTTATTCTTAATAGAAGATAACCAGATTATAGATAGAAAAGAAGGGGTAAGAGAAGAAGCATCTATTATAACAAATATATCTGTAAAAGATTCAAACACTCTTGATAAACTAAGAGCTGATATTAATGCATCTATGAGGCGTCAAGGTTTTGATACAAAGACAAAGCTAGGAAGATATGTTGGTTATGTTTATTCACCTGGTCTAGGTGAGTATACTGCCTTTGAATTAAAAGCAAAACCAAAATCATTAGAGCAAGTAAATACATTATTTACAGAGTATCTTAATAGAATGGAAGATACTGTTAAAAATAATCTAGATAAAGGTGATGTAAAAGATGAATTATACAATAGAGCTTTTAGTACAGAAAAAGAACAAGATAATTTTATAGTAGGAAAAGGTAATCAACAATTTTCTATTAGTGTAACAAGTAGAGGTGATCTTAAATTTAGATATTATAATAGTGGTGTAAGAGGTGTTGGTATAAATATATTTTTAAAAGTAAAAGATGTAAAGAATCTTTTACAGTCAGAAGCTGGTGTTACATCTCTTTTAAAAAATATACAGAAAAAAGTAAACAATAAAATTAAAGCAGATAAGAAGCTGAATGATCTACAAAATCTTTTAATAAATCTTAATGCAGAAAACTTTAAAGACAGTTTACCAAAAGATATTAACTCTAACAGTAATAAGTATACCATAATAAATACTAAAATGGATGCTGTTATTGGTCCTAATGTAAGATCTAAAATTTATGGTAATATAGTATTTAATGATACTTCCGCTATAAATAGTGCAATACAAACAGCATTAGATATACAAAGAGAAGCACCAGTAAAGACTTCAACTGTTACTGAAAAACCATTATCTAATGTTAGTTTAGAAGATACTGACTATTTTAAAAAACAATCAAAAGAGAAATTTGCAAATATAGATGAGTCTATATTAAAAGAGATAGCTAATAAAATTGTTAAGGATGGTAAAGAAAGTTTAACGGAAAGAGAGAAATTAGCATTACAGAACACACCTAATAGTAGAAGGGTTAGTGAGTTTATGCTTGAGATTACTAGCAGGCAAGCTAGTTATAAAGCTCAAGAAGAAGCTGAGAACTCAGAAGAACAAAAAGAAGTTGACAGTGAATTAAAATTACAAGACCAGTTAAGGGTTTTAAAGAAAGAAAAGTATGATAAATATTATCAAGAGAGATCTGTTGAAACTATAGATGGTCAACGTAATAGTAAGTATATAAAGAAAGAAGGAGAAAGAAGAAGGGCAGCTTTATCAGATGTAAGTCTAGATCCTGAGATACAAGATTTAACAAATAGAATAAATTCTGCACTTAAAGTAATTGATACAGAGTTTGATGGTAGAGACATAGAAGACATAAATAAATTTGTTACTTGGTTAAAAGCTAATCTACCTGAAGATATAGTAACTATAAAAGATATAAATGATCTTTCTGAAAGATTAAAAAACAATGGTACTACTGTAGGAGCTTTTATTATGAGATTAAAAACACTACGTGGTAAGTCTAAAACTGTTGGGGAGATCTATACATCTAAAGAATCTCCATTTAGATATCATGAAGCATTCCATGCTGCGTTTAGATTATTATTAACTGAAGATCAAATTATAGACTTTTTAAATGTAGCAAAGAAAGCTAAAAAAGCAGAACTTAAAAAAGAAGGTAAGAGTTTAGATCAAGCTTTAAAAGAACTTGCATTGCTAAGTCCTACATATTCTGCTATGAATAAAAAGGAATTAGAAGATACCTTATATGAAGAGTATTTAGCTGATGAGTTTGAAAAGTTTAAACAAAGCCCAACTAGTACAAAGATAGCTCCTAAAGTAAAAAGTTTCTTTACTAAGTTATTAGAAATGATAACAAAGATTTTTGAAAATGCATTTAAAGTATTTTCAGGATCTGCTTTAGTTGAGCAATCTACAGATACTCAACTAAATAAATTATTCCAAGATATTGATTCTGGTAAATTTAAATCTTCTAAAACACAAGAGAACAGGTTTACAGATGCAGTTGCAGAAACTAGTGGTGGTGTTTCTAACCCAGTATATGCTATAGTAGCAAAACAAACTGCAATTATACCAGTCACTGTAAGAAGAGCTGGAGAACTTATTACATTAAATAGAAAAGTTGTAATACCATTTCCTGCAGAGCAAGTAGATAGTCTTGTAAAAAGAATTGCTGCAACATATACTCAACTTAAAAGTAGATTTGTACCTGCTAGAGAGACTCCAGCTTTTAGTAAATCTAAAGGTATAAGACAAGCTACTGATATGATTATTCAAATGTATGATCCAGGTAATTCACAATATGATCAGATTAGCAGTGATATAGAAAAGTTATTTGAATTAGAAGATATATATAATGCTTTAAATAATCCTGATAATAAAAAAGCATTGGCTAATGGTGTAAGAGATTATATTAATATTGTTGAAGAAGTAGACAATGTTTTAGAAGATAATATGGACGTGGCTAAAAACGAAGAGAGAGATGCTCCATATCAAATTGATGATAAGAGGAATCAGATGGCTGGTTTTTCTAATCTAAATGAAATGATAAGAATGTTTATTCTTACTACTACAGTTGATGTTCAAGATGATAGATTTGGAAATACTTTTGTAAATCCTGATGCAGCTGAAGCAGATAGAATACCATTACAGGAGAGTGTTAACTATATTGAGGTGTTTAATGGATTGTTAAAAGCACTTTCTGGTACTGCTAATCCTGCTACATCTCTAAGAAAGATGTCTATATTTGCTGAATCAAATAGAGAGACACAGGCTGTAGTTAACAGATTCTTTATGGAATTTTTTGGAAACAATGGACCTAAATTAATAAAAGACTTTGTAGAAGGTAGGTCTGAAATACCTACACCACAAGGCGCAAAAGGTGCAGAGTTTTTTCAAAAAACAATGAATGCTTTTCATCAGTTTAGAGTTGACTATATTGTAGGTCTTAAAGATAAGAAAACTGGTAATACAAGTTTAATTGCTGCAAACAAGAATGATGATACACATTGGCAGTTACAAAGATGGAGCAATTCATTTGATAACAAAGATTTAAGAAAAGGTACAGTTAGTTATAATACAATAATAGATGACTTAAAGAACTTAGAAACTCTTATGACTTCAGGAGAAGTTTTAAGTGATTTAGAAGTTAGAGCAAAAGGGGAAAGTGTTGCGGAAGCTCTTAATAGACATTTAGGTATTGATATTTCACCTAAGTTTGTAGAGTACAGTTTATTATCTAGTATGGGTTCTTCTACACCTTATCAAAATAATCTATTAAGTTTATTTGAAGAGAGACCTATAACTATAAGTGATGAGAATCAAAACTCTGATTTAACAGAAATTATAAAATCTTTACAGAGAGGCGAACAACTATATAATGAAACTAATAAAGAAGATTCTATAGAATCTGAAAAAGAAACATCAACAAATTATTCAGAGCAAACCTCTACTAATGCTCAGGGTGTATTTTATAGATTACAGAAATGGGCTATAGCTAATGCTGCTTTTGATGAAAAGGTTGGATCTACTGTAATGTTAGATCCAAAAGGTAATTATATATATACACATCAAACTCCTACATATCATTTAGAGATAGCACAAAAACTTAATTCTCAAAATGGTATTAATGATTTAATAAGTGAAAGACCTGACTTAGTTGCAAACACACTATTGCAAGATCCTAAGTTCTTAGCTCTTTCAGATGCACGTAAGTTAAGTATTATTAGAAGTTTAGGTACAAAAACA
>TARA_R100000654_G_scaffold11453_4_pt1 | contig 27086 bp, 34 predicted proteins | sample TARA_R100000654 | Tara Oceans TARA_R100000654 (sample SAMEA2622473) | marine metagenome | biome: marine biome (ENVO:00000447); feature: surface water layer (ENVO:00002042); material: "saline water (ENVO:00002010), including plankton (ENVO:xxxxxxxx)" | depth 5 m
ATTTAGTTATACAGATATTTACCAACAACTCGCTGAAAATCCTGCATATACACTTAGAACATATCCCTGTCTTAATGCTCTTAATGAACCGCTATGGCCGAACAGATGGGATTATGATGCTCTTATGGCAAGAAAGGCTGAAGTCGGCTCTCTAATGTTTACAAGAGAATATATGTGCGTTCCAATATCTACAGGAACTTCTCTATTTAATCCCGAATATTTGGAAGCGGCAAAGAGCAAAGACCATGTTTTGAAACCAATGCGTAGAGAAGGCTACAAATATTATGTCGGTATTGACCCTGCTATTTCTACCGATGGTGATTACAATGTAATTACTGTATTAGAAGTAGATGAAAATGATAATAAAACCATTGTGTTCATTGACCGTTCTAAGAATGTAGAGTTTAGAGAAAACATACAGAAAGTAAAATTGATTGGTAAAGTATTTCAGCCCGAAGCAATATTGTTTGAAACAAATACATTTGCTAAATCATTTACACAAGAAATTAGAAATGTTACAGACTTAAATGTTCATGACTTTAACACCACTAGAAAAAAGAAAGAAGAGATTATTCTAAGTTTACAAATGAACTTTGAAAACGGTAAGATAATATTACCTTACGCTAATGAAGAAAGTCGTAGAGTTACCTCTACTTTGATAGAAGAATTATCTATGTTTGCTATAACCGACAAAGGAAAATTTGAGGGAATAGGAGCGCATGATGACATGGTTATGAGTTTAGCATTGGCAAATGCCGCTACTCATACAATGAGTGAAACATTCATACTCTTAGATGACATGGGATTATTTGACCCGCCAAAGGTCAATAAGTATAAACGCTCTCAAGGAGTCATAGGAATTAACTTTTAGGTGATGTGAATGCCAACAGCAGAAGAGTATGAAGAAGGTTCACGAAACATGGCTAGGCTTGCTGAACTTCAAAGAGAAGAAGATGAAACTAAAGATGAAATAGAGGAAACATTAGGAACTAAATTGACTTCTGTAAATGATTATATTATGTCCGATTATGAAGCAGTAAATTTACTTTCTAAAAATCTAAATATTAATGCTAGTGATGCTAGAAAACAATTAAGTTCTTTCCCTAGTGAATATTCTATTGATGGTGAAAATATACCCGACCTTGTAAAGAAAATGCGAAAGGCTCGAAGACAATTAAAAGGCGAACAAAGAGAAAGAATGGCTAAGGCTATTGATACTGTCATTGATGGTTATTCCGACCACATCAACAAATGTATAGATTCTATCTATTGGATTAAACCATACAAGCCTGCAATACTTAAGATGGGCTTCAGTGAGAAAGACCTTATGAAAATAAACAAGATTGATTCTGTAAATGGTAGAAGAAATATTATTGATGCAATATGTAAGTATTGGGAGTGTGACTTAAAGAAAACAGACATGGTTTACTCTAAAGAATATGCTCAATTAGAAAAAGAATGCCGTCTTGCTAAAAGAGATTATAAGCAACAAATAAAAAGCATTACAGACCAATCTATTACTAAAAGCAAGAAAGAAAGAATTATGTCTTTCATTGAAAGTGAAATCATTAAGAGTCCTTCTATTGGTGCTAAACAAATACATGACAGAATGCCAAATACTTTACATAAAAGCACAACAACAAATATGATTTCTAAAATGGTAAAGAAGTTAGATGTTGCTAATGTTGATGGAGCATACTACAAATTACCAACAATGCTTAAGAAAAATATTTGGGCTTATACTGCGGCATTTATTGATTCGGATGGCTACATTACAATGGATAGAAACCACAATCCTAGAGTTGGTCTTATTGCTACAGGAGAGAGAGGTAGGGCATTTATGGAGGAAATGCACAAGAGTATAGGTTTTGGTAAATTACACCTAAACCAAAAGTCTCCTCAACAAACTAGACCTGTTCAAAGACTAAATTTCTATTCTCAAAATGATGTCTATAGTTTGTTAGAAAAATGTTTACCTCATTTCAAACTAAAGAAAGGTAATGCTAAATTACTCATGGAACTTATACGAATGAAAAAATCTTACAAAAAAGAAGATTGGTATAAGGGTCGTTGTGATGAAATTTTTAAATTAATGAAGTGGGAGAATCATAAAGACCATGTTGGTTTTGATTGGTTAAAAGAAGGAATATATCTCGACAATATACAGAAATACAAAGACAACTGTAAAATGTCTTTAATGGATAGTATGGAAAACATAGGGGGCATACTGGCATGAACACAGAAGATTGGGTAATCAGTAAACAAAAACTACAATTCAAGTATTGCGGTAGATGTTATGTGACAAGAGATGTTCACCCATTTGGTTTTTGTAGAAGATGTTGGAAACAGGCAGATAAGCCAAAGGTGATGAAGAAATGAGTTGGCAAGATATATTAAAAAAGAAAAAGAAAAAATCCACTGTAAACCAAGCGGGTAATTATACTAAACCTGCTATGCGTAAAAGAATCTTCAATAGAATAAAGAGAGGAACTAAAGGTGGTGCGGCAGGTCAATGGTCGGCTAGAAAAGCACAGATGTTAGCACAAGCCTACAAAAAGGCAGGTGGCGGCTATCGTAATTAAGTGGTGGAATATCCTAAAAGCCAAGTCAAAAAGGCAACAGGATTTGACCCAATGGACACAAGAAGATTGGGGAAGTGCCGAACAACATAGAGCGAAAGCAAAAGGAAAAAAACCTAAATCAAAAACTAAAGGAAGATATATGCCAAGAGCAACTTATCAAAGAACAGATAAAAAGACTCTAAGGTATCAAGATGCTAAGAAAAGAAAGGGTCGTAAGAAGGGCATTCAGCATGTGCCAACAGGAAAAAAGTTTAGTCAAAAGTGATTATTATGTGGCAACAAATCCTAAAAAAAGATATGTCTTACTGCGTTTGTAGTGGGCCAAATAAAACTAAAGGATTTACTTGTAAAGCACATTGTCGAAGTAAAGAAATGAAAAAGGCTGACCCGAAAAAAGGAACGGGTAAAAAACCAAAAGGTTCAGCAAGAAGATTATACACAGATGAAAACCCAAAAGATACTGTTCCTGTAAAATTTAAAACAAGAAAAGATGTTCAAGAAACATTTAGCAGTAGTGCATTTAAATCTAAATCACACAAAAGACAATCACAAATAATTAACTTAGTGGAACAAAGATTACGAGCCGCCGTTAAAAATGCTAAAGACCCTAAAACAAAGAAAAGGCTAAAAACGGCACATACTTACGCCAAGCAAAGAAAGGAAGCGAGTAAGCAAAAAACAAAAAGCAGAAGTAGAGGAGCGTTTACAAGATGAGTTGGAAAGATATATTAAAAATGCATTGCGGTGGCAATAGAGAAAAAGCAGATGAAGATGACAATGAAGAAGAAAAAGCATTGTATGGAAATCAAAAAAGAATTGACAAAGACAAAGACGGTAAAATAACAGGTAAAGATTTTGCTATGCTTAGAAGAGAGAAAATAAACAAAAGAGAATTAAAAGAGGGTAGCACTACTATTAGTCATGATGAATGTAAAGACATGGAAAGAAAGATTCTAGCAGAAGTAAAGAAAGAAGGAGGGGCTTTAGGTATGAAAAATCTAAAAGGAATAGGCTCTCCTAAAAAACTAAGGATGGTTCTTGCAGATATGAAAAAGAGAGGAACTATTCACGAACATACTAATGGTGATTTCTACACTCACAAGCCTAAGAGATAAGCGAGTTGATTAACTATGTCTTGGAAAAAAATCATAAAAAAAGACATAGATTTAGTTTTGCCTAGAGGGAAGCAAAAAGTTCTCAAAGCAGAAGATAAAGATTATGATAGAGGGCTTCTTGTTAAGTTATTAAAAAATGGTGGATATGAAATGGCATATTGGGCGGGTGAACATAAACCCTATCCCGTTGAAGTTTTAGTTGATGGTAAGTCAATTAAGAAAGATGCGAAAAAAGTCACAATGAAATTTCATCCCGAAATGGAAAAGAAAAGGGATAAGAAATGACTTGGCAAGATATTCTTAAAACAAAAAAAAGAAAAAGACACCCTGCTTTAGTAAGAGCAGGTGTTAGTGGTTTTAGTAAACCAAAGAGAATAAAACACAAAACCAAATCACATATTGTAGTTGTCAAAGATGGTGATAAAGTTAAGACTATTAGGTTTGGTCAAAAAGGAGTTAAAACAAATCAAACAGCAGGGCAACGAAGGGCTTTCAAAAGTAGGCATAGAAAAAATATCAAAAGAGGTAAAATGTCTGCCGCTTATTGGGCTGATAAAGTTAAATGGAGTCCAAAGAAAACTAAAGAAAAGAAAAACAAGAAGTGGCGAAAGGGGTCGTAACTATGCCGTTTGAACTAAGAGTTGGTAAAAACGGCTATTATGTAGTGAATACCGATACTAACAAAAGAAAAAATAAACGGGGTATGTCAAAGTCAAAGGCAAAAAGATACATGGCCGCTTTGTATGCTAATAAAAGCACAAAAAAATATGATGCTAAACCTAAAAGAAAAAAAAGCATACAGGGTGGATGGCGTAGAGTTTTGAAAAAAGCGTTTGCGAAGATTCTATAATATATAGAATAGTCCAAAGTAAACGGGGGTTGTTGTCGTGGCAGAAAAAAGAAGGCGGTTCTCTTTCACTAATCTTTTCAGACGCACTACTCCGAAACCTGCTGACCGGAATATCTACAACATGGGTATTCAAGAAAGGCAGAATAATTACATGATGACAGCCCCCATCATCTACTCTATGGTTCAACAATCAGTAATTGTTAGAACTTGTATAACTCAATTAAAACAAGAAGTCTACAGAAGAGGCTATGTTTGGGAAAAGGCATTTGAAGCACGATGTAATGATTGTGGTAAAGAACATACTAGACCTGTTCAAGAGTGTTCGAGATGTAAGTCCATTGATTTGAAGATACCCGATGTTAAACAATTACAATACGCTGAAAAATTCTTAGAAGGTTATGTAAACTCATCTGAGCAATTATTTATTGATGTTCTAAAAGAATTAGAAGACGACTTGAATATTATGGATGACGCATACATAGTTATGGTCAAAGAATATTTCTTAGATGGTAACGGTAAAATTAGAATGCACCGTGTTAAAGAAGTCTATCGTGGCGACCCTGTTACTATGTTTATTTATGCTGATGAAGATGGTGTAAAAGGTAACAAGGGATTTACTTGTGTTCATCATAGAGATATTATTTCAAAAGAACCACACGAAAGTTGTGAAACTTGTGGCTCTCCTCTTATGCCTATTCATTATGTTAATCGAGCAAAAGGTGATGAACAGTATTTCATTGAAGGAGAAGTATTACATTTTAGTAAGTATAGTCCATCAAGGCTCTATGGCTTCTCGCCTGTAATTACATTGTATAATCATATCATGACTTTGATTGCTATGGAGAACTATGTCAATTCAGCCTATACTAAGAGCAGAATGCCAAGAGGCTTATTAGCGGTTCAAACTAGGAACATGGATTCGATGAGAGCCTTTTGGAGAGGAGTAAAAGAAAAGATGGAGGCAGACCCACACTTTATTCCTGTTATGGGTATAGAAGCAGAAGGTGGTAAAGGTGCTGTTGAATGGATTAAGTTCATGGACAGCCTAAAAGAAATGGATTATATTTCTGTTAAGGATGATTTAAGAGATAGAATATCAGCGTTTTATGGAGTAAGTAAAGTCTTCATGGCTGATAATACTACAAGTGGTGGATTAAATAACGAAGGCATGCAAATACTTGTAACTAATAGAGCCGTTCAAATGGCACAAAATGTTTACAATGAATATGTATTTCCTTATCTTGTAAAGCAATTTGGAATCACAGATTGGAAATTAAAGTTACCTCCGAGTGAAGAAGAAGATGAGATTGCAGGACTAAGAAAGAAAGAAATTGAAGTTAATATTGCGGCTTCAATAAAGAACTTAGGATTTGAAGTTGATATGGATGAGGATGGTAACTTTACTTACAAGAAACCCGAACCAAAAGAAGAAGAACAACAACCAAAAGGCGAAGATAGACAAATGGAAAAAGACCCACTAGCAGGTTCTAATTTAGACCAAAGGGATTTAAATGAACAAGCAAGAATGTTTGCAGAAGGTGGCGGTAGTAAGCCACAAGAAAATCCACCGGCTACTAGAAATAAACCCTCTATGAGTGTTGGACCGGATAAAAGATTAAGCGGATTACCGGAAGACGCAGGTAATCAAAATGTAGATAGAAGGAGTGAAAGGAGGACAGGTTAATGACAGAAGATAATAGACAGAAAGAGATTAGACTAAAGAAAGAACTAGCAAAGGTTAGAACGCAGAATGCAAATGAAACTAGAAAGACTACGAAGAATCGTGATTTTTCTATCGGTGGATTACCACCGGACACAACTCACAAACCAACAAGAGCATCTAATGATGTTCCCGATGTTATCTTACCCCCACAAAAAAGGAGAGGTAAGAAAGAGAATATTCCATTTTGAGGCTATAATATGTTTGTGAAGGCTATCTTATACAATAAAGAAGATGACCTTCATTTTCTTTTGAAATGCTTAGTTGAAGAGTTAGAAGATAAAGCCATCATAAAAGCAGATGAAGACGAAGACAAAAATTATCTTGATGTAGATAGTAATGCTAATGATGCTTTAGAAGATGAAATTTTTGATTCACAAGATGAGTTTGAACAACTTGAGCAAGAAGCGATTGAAAATAGTGAATTTGACAAACCAAAAGAAGTTCTTGATGAAGAAGATGAAACCGAAAAAAAATTAATGTTCAGTTCTGGTTTCTATCCCGAAGTAAAAAGAGAATTAGATAAAGCAAAAAAGAATAAAGACTTGACTCAAAAAGAAAAATTAGATATTGTCTACAAAGTTAGAAAGAAATATTACGACAAATTCATACAAGAAGATAAACCAATGGAGTTTAAACTAGGAGAAACTGAATATTCTTACACGGTTGATGAAATAAAAAACACTTGGAAAGAATATACCAATAGCAGAAAGTTATTTTTAGCAAGAGAAGAATTGAGGGCTGACACAATTAAACTAACTCAATTGCAGAATGAACTTGCGGCGTTTCAACAAAAGGATAGAAGAGTTAAGCCTAAGTCTCGGCTAGGTTTCAAATTTACCAACAAGGATGAATTCGATGTTCCTGCACCTAAGACAAGATTTGGCGAGTATGCTCCTAGTAGTAAAGAAGGAAAAAGAATAGCCGCTTTTGTAGGCAAGCGAGAAAGATTGAGAAAGCAACTTGCTAATTTAGTAATTGAGCAAACAGAACTTCAAGATAAAAAGAAAACTAAAAACAGAATAAAACCTTACATAGAAGACGACAAAGAAAGAGAAAAGCAAGCCAAGAAACTGAATGAAAAAGAAAAGAAACTCAAGGAGCAACTACAAAATGCAGAAAAAGAGTTTGCAGAAGATTGGAAAGAAAGAGGTTTTGCTCTCGATGAAAAAGGTAGGCCCGATTTATTAGTGAATAGACAAGCAACTGCTAAAGAAATAAAAGAAACTCAAGCAAAAATAAAAGAATTAACTGATAAAGTAAACAAAAACAGGAAAAAAATTGCTAAAGATAACTTTAATACTATTAGAGTCAGTTCGTTGAAAGTCTTACAGAATACGAAAGAAAATACCGGACAGCCTATAAAGGATTTAAAAGAAATATTAGAAGATGAAAGAGTAAAGGCTGTGCTAGGAAAGAGAACTACAGAAGAAGGAAAAAAAATACCTCCTAGAATACCAAACATTGTATTACCTTATCATTCTATATCGTTCAAAGGAAAATATACTGACGAAAAATTACGAGCATTTTTAGAAACTGATGCCAAAGCAAGGGGAATAAAGCAATCTAAGGGCAGAAAGGGTGCTATGATAACTGATGGTAAAGGTGTTCAAAAAGAAGCAATACAAAGAGTATTCAATTATTTAAGTTACCTACTAAATTCTATACAAGAAGAAGAAGAAGGAACTACTCGCAAGAAAATAGAAAATCTACAAAGATTACTAACTGCACAAAATAAAAAAGTATTAGCAAGTTTACAACAAAGAGAAACTGAAGGATTAACAAAATACACTAAACCATTCTATGAAACACTATTATCTGAATTGAATGAGTTAAAGGATATTTCAAGACTAAAAGGAACTAGCGACGAAAAAAGAATGTTGGTTGCTAAACAAATATTTGAAGGCACAAAATATGGATTGGAGATGATAAGAGATGCCATTACCATATTACAAGGAGATAGTGTAAGTAATGATAAGTTAGAAAGGTTAGAAGAAAGAGAGGCAAAGTCTTTGACAGAAAAAGGAAAAAAGAGTAAAGAAGACTTAGATAAAACTAGAAAGGCTCTACTAGAAATAAGACAAAAAATTACAGAACTAACTAAAAAAATAGATAAGCAAAGAAAGGGAAGAGAAAAAGAACAACAAAAATTAATGTCACTTCCTGCACCACAAAGAAAGGATAAGAAAAATGAAGTCGCAAATAAAATAAGAAGTAAAGTGGCTGAATTAGATGAAAAAATACAAGGAAACGAAAAGAAACTAAGAGGTATGAAGAAAGACATTGATAGAAGGCTAAAGAGTTTGCCAAAATTACTGAGCGAGGTTGAAGTTTCTGACGCTAAAAGAAGACAGGATAAGAAACCAAAGTATTATTTCAAGAAAGCAGACCTAATTGGTAAAGAAGCATACAAGCACTTTGATGTTATTATGCCGACTAGTGGAGATTATTATTTTGCTAGAAGAGAGTTCCCGATGTTTGGTGAAATAGAAGGATTCGATGATTTAGAAACAGTAGTAAAGAAAATACAAGAAATATTAGAAGATGATAAAATTATAAATGCAATTAGAGGAACATATAAAAAACTCACAGGAAAAACTGTTTTTGAACAAGACACCACTACTACTGATAAGAAAAAGCAACTTAAGCGAGCCTTAGACCAATTACCTGACTTTGTTAGAAGAAGGGTTGAAATGAAAGAAATGCTTTCACCCATCCCCGACTTCATTGTAAAAGATATGCTAAAGAAAGAAGCAGAACTTTCAACAGGTTTACTTTCTGCTCTAAAAAATCTAAGTCTTGTTGGGTTAATAGATGATAATAGTCCAATGTCTTTTGGTGTTGAAGATACTAGGACTTGGAAGTTAAGTGAAATGGAAAGAAAGAAAGTCACTATAGAGGGTCAAAAGTTTGCACCTATATTCCCTATGATAATTCATTCGGAGTTTACTAGGAACTTAAAACAAATAGAAGAAGATGTAAAGGTCGGTAAGACAAAAGAAATTGGAGTTCAGCAAGTCAAAGACTATTGGGATGTTTTATTCGATAAGGTCAGGGTTAAAGCAGATGCTATAAAACAATTAGAAGATGCTAAAGAACCAAGCGAAGAACGGTTTGGAACTGTAATAGAAGCACTAAATAATCTAAGTATTAAAACAAAGGAACAAGAAGAAATCGAGAAACAGATGGAACAATTCATAGAATTGATGGATGAAAAACAAGAAATACTCACAGTAATGCGAGAAGTAGAAGTGTTTGTAGATAAAATTACTAAACTTAGAAAGTCTTTCGCAAGCAAGGCCGATGCTTTAGAGCCAACTAAGCAACCAAACTACGCAGAAGCATTGAAAGAATATGCAGATACTATGATAGATAGGTTTGATGATTTCATAGATAAAGGTATGAAAATACCAAAAGAAGTTGATGTGGGCGAAGCAATGGCAATGTGGGCTAGAACTAATAAGGTTGATTTAGTAAGCGCAGAAGAAAGATTCTTGGCAGAAGGTAAAGAAGATAAAAAACTTAGTGAATATAAAAAAGTAGAGGCTCGTCTTAAAGAACAAAATAAAAAAGCAAAAGAGACTCTTCCTAATTTATTTAAGTTTGAAGGAATCATAAGACTATCAGCAAAACAAAGCGAAAAAATATTAGAAGATACTGCTAGAGCCAATGAAAAGGATTCACTACAAGAGTTATTTGATTCAAACATGACTGATGAAGGTTTAGCAAGAGAGATTATTTTAGAGGCTACTAAAGTAGTTTCAAAGGAAGACTATGATAAACTAGCCACCACTAGAGCAAGAGGTGATGTTGAAACATTTGCAGAAGAAGTTAAAGAAGTTGCTGAAGCAGAAAAAGCCTTTGACGCACTAGTTAAAACTTTCAAAACTAAGACTAAAGTTTTTGATTTTAGTAAATTGAAAATAGATGCTTCGCAGGATAACATAAAAGAATTGTTGGCCAATGAAATAATAGGAAAGGAATTTGCAGAGATGATTGATTTAACAGATGCTTTTGATGCTTACAGAAAACAACACAAGAAAGTGCAAGAAAAACATTTAGAAAATATAGAAGGACAGAAAAAAATTCAAAAAGAAGCAGATGACTCTTTGGCAGATATAATTAAAAACTTTAGAGGTAGTTTTGATATGGATTTAGTTTCTACAGAAGAAAGGCCAACCATTGAAGAAGAAAAAGATGAAAAATATGAAACTTTTAAGATTAGAATACAGTTTATGAAAAGAGGCCGCATGCGAGTATTAGCAGAAAACAATCCTAAGTTTGCTGAAAAATTTGCTAAAGAAGATACAAGGGATAGTTATGAACTAAAGTATAATGATAGCAAGAAACAAGGAACATTCAAAGAACTATTAGAGGATTTCAAAGCACAAAAGCAAGAAGAAGACCAAAAAGAACAAGAAAGATTAAGATTCTTAGAAGAACAAAGAAGAGAGATGGAGGCTGAAAAATGACATGGGATTATTATGAAGAAGGTAAAGAGTTTACCATAAAAAAGCAAGAAAAGGTAAAGAAGAATATATTAGACTCATTAGATAAAAAACAAACTAAGCGTCTAAAGAAAACACTACAAGCCGCACAACCAACAGAATTTTTTGGTCAAGATTTTACTAAGTTGGGTGAATTAGTATCAGCATTAAAGGATGTTGAACTAGTTAAATCAGATAAAAAACTCACAAAGAAAATGAAATCTATGGAAGAACGGAATGTAGATATAGTCGCTTCGGCTACGGAACTTCGTAAGGACTATGAATTGCTTTACAGACAATTAAGAGATTTAGTATATCCACCAAAGGAGGAAAAGAGATGAGTGAAGAAAATACGATTAATGAAGAACTACTTGAAATCATTAAAGCCCTTAGTGCTAAGATAGAAAGTTTAGAGAAAGCAGTTTACAATGACGATAATCTACTAATGAAGTCCGGCTTTGTTGTTGTTGATAGTCCAACTCCTAAGATGAATCATGGAACTATTGGTGGTTCACCATTGAAAGATGTGGGTAGTATGGATTGGAAAGACATTCATAAGATGGTAGAAAATGTAGGTGGACAATAATGACATGGGATAAAATATTGAAAAATGCATTCCGAAACCCCGATAGATACGGAGCAAGTAAAAAATTTACTGACCCTAATGTTCCTACTGATGGTAGGGGTTTTTCCGCCTATATAAGCAAAGAAGAATTTATGAAAAGACTTGATAAGATGGAAGATGAAGTAGAGGAACTAATAGATGCTTTGCATCAAACCGATTATATATCTTATGATGCTAAATTAGAAATACTTTCGGCTTTTGATACAGTTAGAAAAGAATTAAGGGAGGCAAAATAATATGGCTGAAAATTGGAAAGAAATATTGAAGGCGGCAATGCCGATAGGACAAATGCAAAGAGATACAGAAAGTAATTTAAGCAATATCGTGAATAAATTAATTAAAGAGACTAAATATACTGATAGGCTAAATAAAAAATTAGGAAAAGCAGTTAGAGCAAATCCCGACCAAACAACATACACAGTTCCCTCCCCTATTTTTAATAGAATTTCTCAAAAATTTAGATTTAGAGGACAACCCCAAAAAATAAAACAAATGCTAGAGCAAAAATTAGCCCAAGAATATCAAGCAGATAAGGTAGTAATCATGGATAAAGAGATAAGATTTGAGGGAATAAAAGAACCACCCGAAGAAGATGAAATATAAAGAGAGTTGATATAATGCCGGAAAGAGTAACAAGAGAAGAAAGGATGGTTAGCCTTGCTATTGAAAAAGCAAGAAAGGCTAAAGAAGAATTAAGCGCAAAAAAGAGAAAGAACATTGAGCCAACTCAAGTATTGGAAATAAATACAGACCCCGAAGTTGAAAAGATTAAGAGGCCAAAGGTGCAAGATGTTAAAACTAAAATTACTAACAATGACGGCACACATTCGGGATATGGTTTAGCAGGTGAGAGTTTAAAGAAACAAGATAAACCAAAAAAAATGGTAAGTTTCAAAAATACTACTAAAGATGTAAGGAGTGCTGAATCATATAAAGATAAAAAACCCTTAAATGTAGAAAAATTAATTGGTAAAACAGGAGCAGTTGATGAAATACAGGATATGATTGAAAAAGAGTTCGGCAAAGTAACAGACGGTTCTACTTCTTCATACTACCCTAGTTTTATTGTTCCTATAAATTTAATTATTTATGCTGAATCTACTAGGGGAGATTCGGAAGACTATACTATCAAAAAAATAGAGTTTATGAAAAAGTGATGTTTCATGCCACTTCTTATTGAGAAGGATAAGTCAATATCCACAGATATTCTAAGACTCTTTGAGAGAACAAGAGTTGCTTATCTTTCAGCAAGAACCGACCCAAAGGAATACGGTTCTAAATGGAGAAACGCAGTAAACAAAATCAAAGAAGCATATGAAATGACTGATGCTCTTTCAAATGAACTTAAAGATTTTATTGATGATGATTTACTAGAAGCAAATGATGTTTCCGATGTTAGCACTAATAATGCTGAAAAATTATACGAAGGAATCAAGGCATTAAGATATTCTTCGGAAGAAGTTAGCGACCCTTTCGCTAAAAAATTTAAAGGTGATGTTTTAGAAGCACTGTTGGATTCACCTGAACTTATGATTAAATTTGTTCACTATGCTATTAGAGAAGATGATAAAGCACTACCAAAAGAAGCATATTCAATTAAAGATATGAAACCCGATAATATTACAGACGGTTTAACAGGATTAGATTTAGAAGTTGATGATGTTGCACTTTACATCATAGAACATTATGGTGATGGTAAAGACTCTAAGAAAGTAGAAACAAAAGTAAAAGCCGCTATGAATATGCTAGAATTAATATTCTTATCTAATAATAGCAAAGAAGAGTGGGCTGAATTAGAAGACATAGATACAGATTTAGATGAGGCTAAGGCTAAAGAAGAAAAAAATGATAATAAAAAAACTATTCTAAAAGAGGAAAAATCAGATGAAGAAAAAGCCCAAAGTGATTTCATAATTCCTAACAAACCAATGTATAGAATATTTACAATAGAAGACATGAATGAACTAAAAGGATTTAGTGGTGAGTTCTATGTTCAAGAAAAGTATGATGGTTTTAGAATTCAACTACATAAAATAGATAAGAACATAAAAGTCTATGATTATACAGGTAAAGATATTACATCAAAATGTAAAGAAGCAGTTGAAGAACTAAACAAAAAACATTTTGGTGATTGTATCTTGGATGCTTCTTTTGTTCTGTTTGATGAAGATGACTCTCTTAAAAGAAAAGAAGCGGTTGAGTATTTAGCAGGAAAAAGAGATGGTAAGCCAAGAATCCATGTATTTGACATTATGAGACACAATGAAGAAAACCTCATGGAAGACACATTACAAAACAGAATGCAAATAATGTTTAATAATTATTCTATACATTCTAGTGAAGCATTGACATTTCCTTCTAAAAAAGATACTAGAGTAGCAGACAATCTAAAAGATGTAGATGAGTATGCTAAGAAAATTATGGAAATGCCAACAGCAGAAGGGGCTATGATTAAAGATGCAACTTCTACATATTTCTTAGGAACAAAGAAGAATCCTAAATGGATTAGATGGAAACCTGTTGTAGAATTAGATTTAATTGTTCTTGATAAAAAGAAAAGCGGTTCTAACTTTTCATACAAATTAGGAGCAGGGCCAATTGAAGAGGATGGGGAAAAAATAGAAGGTATAAACTATCTTGATGTGGGTAGTGCTACTAATACTAAAGTTTCAGCAGATGTTGGAGAAGTAGTTAGAGTTTCTATTGATAAAGTAAAGGAGGTAAAGGGTAAGCCTGTAGTTTACTCAGCAAAGATAAATGAGATTGCTGAATGTAAAACACCGGATAAGTTAGTGACTTTGCAGATGTTAATTAACGATACTGATAAGTCTCTAAAATATAATGTAGAAGAAGTAGAAAAAGGGATTATAGTTACTGACCATATTCACGGTGAGGCTAATATAATAATTAAGGGAGATATGGATGGCTTTACTATTTATGGTTTTGAGCAAGACAATTTAATGTCTAAAAATGCATTAATGGATTTAGACTTGTGGAAAGAGCAAGCAGAAGAAATAATGAAAACAAAACAATCTAAACTTACTGTTGCTATATTTAATTTCTTAAAACAAAAAGGTGCTAAAACACCAAAAGAAGTTCACAACTTTTTAGTTAAAAATCACAAAAAGAAGTATCAAGATATACTGGAAAGTAAAGAAAGTAGAGTAAAAGATTGGTTTGAAAATAGAGATGGTATATCTTTTGATGTTAAAACAAAAAAGTTGTTCGCAGAAAATGATAAGATACTGATGGACACTATCAAAAAAGAATACAAAACACCCGAAAAATATAGAAGTGGTGAGTTTAAGATATATCTTAGAGATGACGATAATCTAAATATAGTAATGAAGTTAGGTGATGAGAGCATCAACTGGATGGTTAGATTAGATTCACAAGATGACATTTTTGAATTATTTGGAAAAGCAGGTAAGTTCCCTGCTATTGTTGCTAAGAATATTTCTAAGCGTAAATTAATTGATAGTGGTGATGTTAAATTAGGTGTTCAAAAAGAAGGCTATCATGAATACTTCTTAGATGGAAACAAGTTTGAAACTAAACTTCATGTTAGAATGCTTGAAGTTAAAGGAAAAAAGATGTGGTTAGCGTGGACAGGCTATGAACAAAAACCTGCTGACACTGATGCAGATAAGGGGCTTTGGAATATTTATGAAGATAAATACAGCGTTCTTAAATTGCCTCCAAAAGAGGATTAATAGTTTAAAATGACCGTGTGTATTATATATTAAAAGTAAATTTTTTCCATACGAGCGCAATGACATCAGCAGTTCTAGCAACTAGGAATGATGGGTTTACCATTCTTAAGGCTAGAAGTGACGATTTAATGATTGGTGGTTATGCTAGCATTGAAATTGTAGATAAGCAAAACGACCTAATTACATTACCTGCTTTGAAGGAAGCAGTTCTTAAGTTCATGAAAGATTCTAAATTTAGAAATGTCATGACAAATCATTCCAATGTTCAAGTTGGAGAAGTTGTAGATTCTTATAGAGACAGCACTGGCAGACTTTGGAAATCCGAAGTAGATGATGTTGGTTTCTTTGTAGTAATTAAACTACGAGATGATATAGAAAAAGCCAAAGAAGTTGGTAGAAACATTCGCAAGGGGTCGTTGAGGTCTTTTAGCATAGGAGGACAAGCCCTCCAAAAAGTAAAGAAAAGTAATGAAAACTTGGGTGAATATAATGAAATCAGCAAGTTAGAATTGCATGAAATTACTATATGCGAAAAAGGAATTAACCCCGAAGCGAGGTTCGATATTTTGAAACAAGATAAAGGAGAAAAAAACATGAGTAATAAACTGGAAAAAGCACTGGCGGAGTTAGATACTTTGCTAGAAGAGGTAAATACGCTTCGTAAAGAAGAAGAGATGCTCGACGATGAAAAGAGCATGTATGAAAAAGAAATGAATGAAGAGAAGGAAATGGACATGAAAGAAGATGATGAAAACATGGAAATGAAAGAAATGGACATGAAAGAAGATGAAGAAGACATGGAACATGCAGAATATCAAGATGAAGAGGCAAAGGCTTACTTGAGAACTGTTGATGGTGCGGGTAATCAAATTGGAGAACCTGCTGACCGTATTGTTATCAACAACGGTAAACCGACTGCTTCCGATATGCCTGTTGTAAAGGCATTTAACAATGGAGAGTTTGATACTCTTGATTTGTCTGTTGGAAACATTGAGAAAGCATATGAGGCTTTCCGACAAGAACAACTTGAAGCACTTGCTTACGACAACCTAAAGAAGTCTTTTGAAGCAAGATTCGCAAGAGAAGTTTCAACAAGAGAGGATGTTATCGCAAAGCAAAACTATGATGCACAAAGCGAGATTGCTTCTCTTAAGGATGAATTTACCCAACTAAGGAAATCTTTGACAGCAGAAAAGGAAACTATTCTAAAGGCACAAGAAGAATCCGCAATTAAACTCCCAAGTATGGAAGAGATGGCTGAAATGGATTGGTCGGACATTCACAAAATGGTAGGAGGAATTTAAGATGACAGGTTATATTAACACAATCGCAGATTTAGAAGCAAGCACATATGGAATAAGCAATCTACCTGCCGGTAACGCTCTTTTGAAGCAAGCCGGTGCTGTAGGTGGAATACACACAGGACATGATGGTTCTCCGGCATTCTCCGGTAGTGGCATTAGTGATGTATCAGCACTTTACAACATTGTTTACGGACAAAAAGTTTGGTCAATGTTGAATAGAGAAGTTAATGCTCTTTCAATGATTTCAAAGAGGCCATATTCTTCTAGTGGATGGAGAGTTCTACAATCACGACCTGCCGGTGGAAGCGGTAATTTGTTTACTGTTGATACAAGCGGAACTGCATCACTAGGCGAATTAGGTTCGGATAGTCCAAGAGCAGACCTTATTGGTGGTGTCCCTGAAAACGCAGGACTTTCAACTGCGGCTGATGGACTTGGCCCAATTGCACCAACTTATGCACAACTCAACATGAGTCCTAAAGTAGTTGCACACCAATTTGATTTCAGCGAACTTGCTATGGAAATGGCACAAATTGATGATGGTATTGGCGATATTAGAGCGCAAATGCGTGAAGATATGGGTAAGCATCACGCTGAAGTTCAAAACAAGATGTTGGTTATGCCACTAGAACATTATGGTGAATCAGCCGCTATGCCAAGCATCGGTAACAACTATACTTCTCTAAACAAGGTTATTACCTCAAGAGCAGAACTACTAGCAATTGACGATGGGGCTATCGCAACTGATGTTACTTCCGCTTCTAACGCTCTAGGAAAGATTTACGGTAGAGAGAGATTTACCGCCGCTTCTTTCCTTGATGCAGAAGTAGACTTTGGTAGTGGTTATGCGGCAGGAGATGTCCGTTCACTAACTCTAACAAGATTGAATGATATGATTAGAAACCTAAGACTAGCCGGTGGTTCTCCAAAGGTTATTCTAACCGGATATGATACTATTCAAACAATTGCTGACTTGCTACAAAGCCAAGAAAGATTCATGGACAGAAAAGAAATTGTCCCAACTGTAAATGGTGTTCGTGGTGTAAAGGGTCAAGAAGTTGGATTTAGAGTCGCTACTTACTATGACTTGCCACTTATTCCTGTAAAGGATATGTGTCAAACAGGTAACGGTTCGGAAAAAATAAGTGATTTACTATTCCTTGATACAGACCACCTATGGCTATCCGTTATGAAGCCAACTCAATACTTTGAAGATGGTATTGCTAACGGAAACCCATTCGGTGTTGGAACTCTAGGTAACAGGGCATTATACCGAACAATAGGTGAAGTAGGATGTTCATTCTTTAGAGGACAAGGAAAGATAACAAACATACAGTGAGGAAAAAAGGAGAGGATATATATGGCATTTAGCACAACAATAGAAAATGAATTAACGCTAGGAAACTTAAAGTTGTTTTTTGGAACATACACGAACACTAGTAGTAGCACAGGCGGGGATATTACTTTCCCTAATACGGAAGAAATTTTCCATGTTCAACTACAACCAAAGGGTTCTTCTGTTTCTGCAAACCAACCCGTAGTGAATGAAACATTACCACTACTGTTTTCGGGTGATGGAACAGATGAAAGAAGTTCTGATGCAAACGCAGTAGCGAATGTTCAAGTAACAATTGTTACTGGTTCTAATGAAGTTGGAACATTTTTCGCAATTGGACAGTAAGGTGATTTTAAATGGCATTGGCATTTACAGTAACTTTACTAGCAGACCACAAGGGAATCACTAGACCTAAAGTAAGCGGTGATGAATATGTTGTTGATGCACTAGTTGATGTAACTTCCATTGTTGCGGCAGGTTCAGTTATACCTGCGGCTGACTTTGGATTGTCTACAATACATTGTGCAACAATTACAGGTTTTGATAACGCTAACGGAATACAACCTCAAATCGAGTGTTCAGCAACAGGGGCTTATGAATCAAGCACTTCTCTTGCTCTAATGTTCACTTCACTTGATGGAACAAACGCTACCGTTTCCGATGATGGCAACGGTGGTTCTGTTAGACTAAGAGTTTGGGGCAACCTTTGAGGTGGCTTGATTGGTAACAGTTAGATTAACTGATGATTCAAAAATCGGTAGGCTTAACATTACACCAAAACAAGAAATAACAAGGAAAGACGAAGCAACCGTTTCAGTAAAATGGTCGGTTGTTCGTCTTTCCGACCCAAACTTGTTTTTTAGGTTTGACGAAGAAGACCGTGAAGAGTTATTAGGACTTAATGAAAAACTAGTTCTAATAGGCTGTAGGGAAATAGGTAAGGACATTTCAACTGTCAAAGAATTAGCAGATGAACTTCTTCCTAAGAAAGAGAAGTCTAAACCTAAACCTAAACCAAAGCCTAAACCAAAAGCAAAAACTCCTTCTAAAACAAAGAAAGAGTAATCGCTACATTAAATAGGTGGAGTCTATCTCCATCAATTGAACAGGTGAGAGTATGGCGGGTATAGGCGGTTGCAGAAGTAGTGGCGTTTTAGGTGCAAGTGCGGTTGTAAGCAAGGAGAATTCTAAGTTAATTAGCATCCATGCGGCAATCTCAATCTCCGGTGGAGATGCAGTAACGGTTAAAGTTTTCAATGGAACAGACAACACAGGAACAGAAATTGCTAGAATACATCAAGCAACTAATGGTCACTATAACTTAGAATATGATATGCATGGGGTTTTGTGTAGGAACGGAATATTCCTAGAAATAACTGAAGCGGGAAGTTCTACGGCTAATATCTCCGTTGAGTTCAATTGAGGTTTTATTATGGCGGCACTAAGTCAAGATACAAGGTTGGTTATGACAATTCTATTTGTCGGAACGGTTAGCGGAGCGAATGTATATTTTTATTCAGCATACGGTCTAGGTTTCCCCTACGGAGCATTAGCGCATTCTGTCTTATTTGGACTTATTACAGTAGGAGCAATCATGGTTATGAAAGCACTATTTGACTTATCATTAAACGACAAGATTGAGATTAGATTGTTAGATAGACAAATAGAAAACCATTTCCAAAGATTACAAAGAGAAGAACAAATCAAGTCTAAACTACAAGAAAGCATGAAACAGTTCGGAACAGTAAGGCGTGAAAATTGGCGCAGTAATGTTATGGCGGCTGAAGAATACGACGACAACACAATAGGAAATGAATTCTTAGCGACTATACAACAGTAGGTTGTGGTCATTTGGTCTTTGGCGACATAATGGGCTTTAGTGAGTCCGACTATGTATATAATCAAAGTCGAGCGCATTCAGCAGATATGTTCTTCATAAAAATGAAGATGTATTTTTGGGGTTCTTGTGCGGCACTATCAGCCTTTTTGATTGGTAATATAATGGGAGTCTTTGACATTAATATAATGGGTTGGATTATAGAGAGGGCTAAAGATATTTGGGGGCATTAATATGTGGAAAGATGTTCTCAAAAGCACTTATTCTTGGATTTCTAACGATAGAATAAGTGATGGAGAAGCAGAATTAATTGATGGAGAATATGGAACTTATTGGCAAATTAATCAATTTGGTTTAAAAAAGGGATATAGAAATAAGGGCTTAGGTGAAAAATACCTAAGAGAATTTATTGATTATTTAGAAGGAGAAATTGAAACTAATGATATTCCTCTAGTTCATATGCCTGTAGATGAAGCAATTACTTTTTGGGAACGCATGGAAGGAAAGGGATTAGTGATTGTTTAATGTCAATAATGACAGGCTTTGCCATATTAGTTGGTGAAGCCATAATAGGTTTCTACAAAAGAGTTCACGCAATTAATTTTGGAGTCTATGGTTCTACAATGGTTGGTAAAACAACTTTGAGTCATCAACTTAGAACAAGGGGCGAAGTTCCCACAATAAACGATAGAACTGTTGGTTTACATAGAGCCACTAGAAAAAATGTAAAGATTGATGGTGACTCTCATACAATTAAAAGTGCTGACTTAGGAGGAGAGGCAATCTATTGGAAAGAATGGGTTAAGGATATGCAGAAGCGTAGAGTAAAGTATATTATTTTCATGATAGACCACAGGCATTTAGATTCACCTTCTAATTTAGACCATCAATTAGCATGGAAGTTTTTAGTAGATACTATTGTAGCAGACAGGTGGCCTTCGGGTAGAAAGAAGAAAGAGGCAGACTATCCTATGGCTGTTGGTATATGGGCTAACAAATATGATATGTGGGGAGATAAATACAAGAGTGATAAGTCCATAGATAAACATGAAATATTTGAACCATTTACATACGGGATGAGGCAGTTGAATGACAAGGGCATACCTTGTTTCAAATATATAGTATCAGCAAAGTCCGACCCCGAAATGGTGTATAAAGGAATTACTAGTATGATAAAGGATTATTGATTATTATGTGGTTTAAAATTATAAAGAGCATGGGTAGGTATTCGGCTCAAAAATATCTTGATAATTTGACCAAAAAAATATTAGACGAACTTGAAAAAATATATGGAAAGGATGCCAAGTTAGTTGAAGGGTTTTCAGGTCAAGTCTATATGTCAAAGGAATACACGCTTAATATCGCTTGGTTTACCCTAGACGATATAGTGAATGGTGAGTTTGGCGGAGACGATACTTTTAAATCAGAAATGATGGCAAGTGGGGCGGAATGGTATAAAATTGATATTAAAGAAGATGAATGGAAAAAATTAGGAGAAGAATATTTATTTAATCTTCCCTCAAGCAGTATATGGATATATTTTCTAGGTCAGTATGGCGACCCCCCTCATATTGAAATACATACCCATGAACCAAATTCACAAGTAGCACAATTTGTTGATAAAGAACAAAAAAAGATTATTGAAAGATTCAAGGTGCTTGAACCAAATATTAACCCTGCTATGCACCTTACCCCCGAACAAGAAGAAGAAATGGAAGAGTCGGAAAATTGGAGAAAAAACTTAGAGGAATGAAAGATGTATCAGCAACCGAATTTGATAAATACGCAACAAGCGAAGAATGCCTTTTTGCCTAAACTACAACAGTATAGAGCAGTTGGGGCAATCGAAGATTATAAGTTTGATGCGCTAAAACCAAAGAAGCAAATGAAAGAAATAAGAAAAGTGTTGTTGCCGGAAAAGAAGAAGGTTCTTTTCATAAGATATGGTCACAAGTTTAACTTTAAAGATAGGTGTGTAGTATGTGGAACTCATCATATTTGGGAGTCCGGTGATTATTTAAGACCACCAATACCACTAGATAAAGTAGAGAAGGGTAGGCCACTTAGAGGAACTTACTGTCCTAGACATGCGGCTATCCATAAGCAAATGGAAATGCTACAACAACAAATACTGGCTGATGAACACGGATTAGATTTTAAAGCATTTATTCCTAAAGCGAAAATGCCATCTATGTTAAAAAGACAACAAATAACTGACTTAACAAAAGAAGATGTTATGAGGCTGACTAGCATGGGATGGACTATAACGCCACCAACACCAATAGCAGACGAAGAAACACAACTGGCAGAAATAGTTAGATTGAATACTGAAATACAATTAAATACAGAAAGGATAAATCATTTATTAAAGGGAGCGAAAGGTGAGTAATATGGGAATATTCGGAACAAGTAATGGGACAGTTTTAGGAGCAGTTCAACAACAGAGTGACCAACAATTCAAGAATGTAAATAACTTACTTTCTTTACAAGATAATCATGTCGAAGAGTTCTTTCAATATCATGGTCAAATGTTTTTGACACAGATGGAGAAACTTATGGAAGATGTTGTAGAAAGAGTAGTTAGTAAAATGTTGGCTAAGTTACAATTTACAACTGATTCTACAACAGGCATGTTAAAGATTCATAACGATGCTATGAGAGAGTTTGAGAAAATTACTCAAGAGAACATTGAGTTGGATATTAAGAATATATTAGATGCGGCAATCAATACAGAAGTTGTCAATCAAAGAAAGTTAGCAAAACAACAATACCTAGAATCTCAAGGATTTAGTGGCGGCGGTGGTATGCAAACACAACAAATGGTGCAACCGACAGCAGGTATGGCGATAGCAGGAATAACAGGACAAACTCAACAATATCAACAAATGCAAGGTGCTATGAATAATGGTAGTGGCTATCCTATTCCACCATCGGGAACTGATAATTATGGAAGACCATATTGGATAGATGCTCAAGGACAAATGAGTTACGAACCTCCACAAAGCGGATTAGGTTTAGGTAGTGCTATACAAAAAGGTGCGGCTTGGGCTAAATGGTTAATGTGAAGGTGATTAAATTTGGAAATTCGAGTTAAACCAATAGGCTCGGAGAGAGTTGTTGCCGAAACATGGAATGCTACAATCGCTAAGAAAAAATTAACAGAATTCATTTTTGCTGATTTTTTAAATAAAGCGAAATATTCTGATGAATTGGAGGGAATAAAAAAATACAACAGAAAGTATAAACCCAAAACCGTAGATAGGAACACTAAAGGAACAAAGGGATATACTAAAACTGAATTCGTTACTATATACAAACAAGCCATAGAAAAAATAGAAGATGAATCTATTGGTAAATTGCTAGAAGATGGTAAAATTCAATTGAATGAAGATATGACTGAATTCATGAATAGCAAAAAAGGCGAAGAATTGAAAAAACTTAGTATCAGTGAACTAGTAGGTGACACACTTGGCGAGTTGTTTGAAGATACAGAACTTTCAAGAAAAGCAGAAATGAAATTAGAAAGAGGATTAACTACCGCAGAAGTAGACGAATATTTTACAGATAGAATAGAAGTAGAAAATAGAAAAGGGTTTAGAATTTTTAAGTTAGATGGCATGGAGTTGTTTGGCAAAAGAAATAATATTAAATATCAAACCTTAAAAAAATTAGGCTTCAAAAATATAGGGCTATCTACAGCAGGTGGAGATGAGGGAAAAAGCGAGGGTTCTGTTTTTGGAAGCGGTGATGGAAGGTTGCCTTTGAATGAAATTGGAGAAGTTTTTGCTCCTGCGGGTAAATATAAATTCAACGATAAAAAAGACCTTGATAGCGCACGACCTATATCAACAGCCGCCCGTTTTCCAAGACAAGTAAAAGATGTTAAAGATATTCAAGTCGCAGAAGACACTCAAGGAAAAGGGCCGGTTAAAGTTCCTATGAAACAAATGCGAACACCGGACTTTTCTGCAAAAAATCAAGTTGTAGACCTATCATCAAAAACCGGAGAAATATTATCAACCATACCCGATACATTGTTTATATTATACGGTGGCAAATGGGAGCAAGAAAATAAAGAAGATGTTAAGAGATATAGGCAACTAAGCCAACCTCTTAGAGAAATGAAACCCGTTTTGGAATCATATAGAAGATATTTAATTAAGTTGTTTAAAGATGAATATGGCGAGGATTTAGACGATGTTACTGACAAAGAAAAAGAAGAATTCCTTACTAAAATAAAAAGAACTAAGTTCGGAGATAACTCTACGGAAAAACAATTAAGAGAAAGAATGGCTAAAATTGCCGGAGTAGATACATATGCTACGCATTCTTTAGTGTTAAATAATTTTATTATGGTAGGTAATAGAGAAGAAAAGGACTTACTATCTAGTCTAACAACACCCGATGAGTATAAAGTAAATATTGATAACTTAGAGGTTTTAGATAAACTGAAAGAAATTAGAATAGCCAAAAGAGAATATATTGAACAACAGATAAACGAACTTGAGTCCGATGAAATTAGAGACGATACAAGAAAGAAATTAGCAGAAGGTAAACTAACTAATTTTGCTGAAGAAATATATAATGGTGAAAAGACTCTAATTGATTTATTTGGAAACTTATTAAGAGATTTAAATAAAGTGTATAATATTCAAATAGTAATAAAGGCAACAGAAACAAAGAGTGGCACAAACTATGCTATCAAATCTCCTAAAAAGGGGCCAAAATCGTTTGTGTTTAGCAAAAAGATTTTACTTGATAGGTATGGAAGTAAGGTTGCTGAAAGAACTCCTGAGTCTGAGAAGAAACCAAAAGGACAATATATAAAAATAGCCAAAGTAAAAAAATTCATCAATGAGATAAAACGAGAGTTAGCAATAATAAAATTGTAGAGGTAATAATATGGCAATAGCATCATCCCCAAGCGACTACACATCTATTGATGTTGATTATTCAACAGGTAAAGGATTCTATACCGACAAAGACGCAGTATCGGATATGTTACAGATACCTGCATTTACATCTTCTACTTTTCCTAGTCAAGCGCAAGTCGGTAAGATAATAAAAAACATAGAGGGCATAGTTGATGATAAAGTAAAGAGGTCATACAGACCAATTATTCACAAAGATGAGTTCCATGACTTTGAATTTGTTAGACACCCAATGCAAGCATATTATGGTGGCTATGTTGGATTTATACAATTAGCCACAATGAAACTAAAGAAAGTAATATCTTTGAAAGTTTGGCAAGGTAATAGTTACCTTGAATTAGCATCGGCTCAGGCAAGCGTTACATTAGACCCCGACAACTTTCAACATCTTAGAAAGATAACTTTACAATTACCAAATAACGGAGATACCTTTGAGTTGTTCTTTCAAGGAGAAGGAACGATGGCCGCACATAATACATTCGATAGTAGGTTTGGAGCAAAAACGACGGCAAGAGATATTTGTCATTTAATTAATGAAGAGTTTCCTGCTAATACTGCTCAATTTACAGGGGCAAATAGAGAAAAAGAGAGGACTTCTTCGCCTAATAACCTAAGCATAAGTGATTTCTTTTATGCTTCTATTGACCCCGATGATGGATATAAAATTAATATTTCAAGTCTTTTAGCAGGAGAAGATGGTTCGGGATGCACGATAACAGTTACAGATAAAGCAGGTCAAAATTCACAATCAACTTCGGAGATATTTACTGACAAACAGGATATGAAAAGACTAGGCAGTTTTTGGAGTATCAAGGATGATGGTAGGATATTTTTCTTAAGAGATTATCCGTATCATACTCAAAACTCAATTATAATTACTTATGTTGCGGGTTCTTCAAGAGTTCCTTCGGCTATACATAAAGCCACAACAATGCTAGTGGCGGCTGAATTGTTACGACATGATGACCAAACAATTATGATTGCTGAAACAGGTGGTAATATTACCACTAAAGAAAAATACGATATTCTAACTAAAGAGGCTATGGATATACTGAAAGGAAAGGGCGATTTGGTTTATTTACTTGAGTGATTGCTATGCAAGAGATACAATTGTTCAAGAAATTTTTAGAGATAGAAATGGAAAGACAAAAAGCCATGCAGGAACTTTCGGAAACATTAGGAATAGATGTATCATTTAGCAATGAAGAAATGCTAAAAAACGCACAGGATAGTTTTGTAAAAGCAATATCACAAAGAATAAATGAAGACTTACAAAAAGCATTGAGGATTTAATATGGATGAAGTAAGTTTACTTATAGATTTAGTTTCAAGTAAATGGAGTTCTTCTGTTACAACTTTAATTAGCGAAGGAAAGATAACTGCTGACCATGCAGGGACTCCTAATTTCGTTGATGTTAGAACACTAGATAAGAATAGAGGAGTTAGATATGATTTAACTGCTAAAGATGTGATTGTATTTTTTGAAGACTCACAAAGTTTAGAATATCCAACAGTCCACTTTGATGTGAGAAATGAAACACATTCATTTACAATGCACATAAGAACAATACATGATGAAAGAGCAGGAACAGATGCCGCCTTTGGTAAAGACAGGCTAAAGGCTTTATACTTGATAGCCCGTCATACGCTTGAGCGAGGTCGTAGAGGATATACTGCAAGTGATGGTTCTAAATTTCATCAAGTGTTTGTAGGGTCAAGAAGTGAAAGTAACGACAGGGCAAAGAGGTTATTTGGATATAAATTGACAGTAGAGACAAAACGATTCGCATTAAGTATTCCCTAGTAAGTTTGTAAGGAGAGGGGAGATAAAGCATGACAACAGAAGACATATTTTTAGGAAGCCAAGCAAGTTTAACAATGATACCCGAAGTAGATTTATTTATCAATATAGACCATAGCGCATCGGGAACAGGCTTTACAAATAAAGTCAAACTTAGAACTCATGGAGATTTTGAAAATTTATATTTATTAGTAAACAATTTGTATGTTGGTTGCACTCTTGAATTATATGACAATGATGTTTCAACAACCACTCCTGCATCAACTCATACTATTACTGCTAACGACCATCAAGATATAACAATTAGTCCTGCTCACTCAATCACTCTAGCAAATGGTGATTTTATACACATTAGAGGATATGGTGCGCCTTGTGTTGGTCCAAAAAATGCTTCTGTTAAAAGATTAAATGCTGATAATTGGCTAGGTCTTTTAGAAAGTGCTACATTTCCTAACTTAGAAGTTGAAATGAAACAACTTAACTTATCTTTGGGTAGTTCAAGAAACTTTACTCATCAATACAAAGGTATCGAAACTGCTAGTGGAGGTAATCTAGCACTAGTGACTAATCACGGTGCATTTTTGTATTACGCTTTAGGTCGTTGCACTAATGTTAATGCTACTTTAGAAAATCAAGCCGCAGGTAGTTTATTTACTGCTCACGGCACAAGTTCCGTTGATGATAGAAGGTTTGTTTATATTGATGCCGCAGGCGGTAATGCGGCTGAAGACCATGATATTACCGAATTTTTAGAACAAGGGCCAATATTTTACAAATCAATTAGA
>TARA_R100000654_G_scaffold14257_1_pt1 | contig 27021 bp, 47 predicted proteins | sample TARA_R100000654 | Tara Oceans TARA_R100000654 (sample SAMEA2622473) | marine metagenome | biome: marine biome (ENVO:00000447); feature: surface water layer (ENVO:00002042); material: "saline water (ENVO:00002010), including plankton (ENVO:xxxxxxxx)" | depth 5 m
GTCGTTATCATTATTTGCTATACCATCAGCCTCATCTACAAATTTCGTTATGGTTATACTTTCTCCTATATCTTGTAAAGAACCAAAAGAAATAGTACCAGTAGCTTTAAAATCTCCTGCATTGTTTATAGAAATTCCTGTAGCATTGCCTGATCCATCTGATAGCTCTCTTAGAGATGAGCTTATTACTGCATTATCAATAGTTTTGATAAGCCCTACATAAGTATTACTGATTTTAGTATTAAATAAACTTGCCATTTTCTTTCTTTATATTTTTATTCTTTTTTTCTTTTAAAAAAGTTTTTAACTTCTCTATGTTATTTTTTTTTGGTTTATATTTCATAATACCCATCCATTAAAAGTTGATTCATTAGTTGGAGAAATCTGATCATTTGTATTATTGGTAAACTCAGGGAAGTTACTTTGGTTAAAATCCATATAGGATTGAAATCTTCTCTGATACCACTCTGCATTAGTTCTAGCTTTCTCTACTAGATAATCTACCTCTGTTTTAGAAACAGTTTCTGCTGATTCTGATGAGTGTTTGAAAATACCACCATTCCTAATTTGGTATGCAATAAATGGAATTATATTTACTTGACTATACCATATTAACATTGGAGCTATATAATCATTTAATAATGTTTTATACTTGGCATTATCACTAAGATCTATATCTCCTGTAGTAATCAATGTACTTATCTTATCATATAACGAAGTACCTGTAATGTTTTGTATGTCTATCTGTTGAGATAGCTTGATGAATTGTATGTATTTATCCACATCAATATTTCCATCCATTATGGAATTTCTTAATACATCTTCAGGTTTTATAAATAATGCTACTGCCATAATCTTATTTAGGATATGCTCCTCTATTTTTCATATTCTCAGGTGCTATTGTACTATCTTTTGTGCCTCTAGGTTTTTTGTTTTTTACATAACTAGGTACTTCATTTTTAGTAGCCTTTTTATAATCTTTAAGATCTTCATTTACTTCTGATCTCTTTTTTAATCTGTATAAAACTCTAACCCATTTATGCCTACAATATATTCCACCTTTAAATTTAAATATATCGTATGGTTTACCTTTATGCCTAAACTCTACATTTACTCTTTCTCTAAAACTAGCTTTATCAATATCTTCTATTCTCCAAACAATACCTCTTTCTGATAAGGCCATCATCTCTCTACAGAAATCTCTAGATTTATTACCATCCTTCATAGGCTTTCTAGAACCAATAGCATACTTATAACGAATTTTATATAAGCCATTTTTTGAATCTAAGTAACTAAATGCACTACCATCTCTTAAACTTCCTACATTATCTTCACTAGATTTAACTAATCCTACATATTCTCTAATCTTAGATAGTGTACTCTTTTTTTCTTTTATTAAAGAGTTTGCCCATTCTTCGTTATCTACTCCTAATTCTTCATCTAGCTCATCTACAAATTCATATTCATCATCCATCTCTACTCCACTTTCTCTTAAAGATCCTAGTATATCTTCTGCTTGTTCATCAGATAATTTAGGATGTTTATCATCTTTACTTAGATCTTCTTGTTTAATACCAGTTTCTTCTTCTATTGTTTCATTATCTTGAACATCTGTATCAATTTCAGTAAACTCTAAAGGTTGTAATGTAATAAAATAGAGGTTTAAGGTTATATTATTAAAGGCTAATAGCTTATCAAAATGCTCTATTAATAATTCTTGGAATGGTCTAATAATAGTATTATCAAAAAGTAAACTAGCAGTTTTAATCTCATCTGCATTGTTACCTAGTCCTGTACTATCTTTAATTCCTAATAACATAGGAGAAACCACCCTATGAGCTAACATAATCTTTTTTGTACTCTCTTCACTAAGAAATTGATACTGTTGATGAGCATCCGATAATTGTACTGGAGTTATCTCAGCTTGAGCTTCCCTATTGTCGTTGAATGCTAAAATGAACTTCCCTGCATTGCTACTTCCTGAAAATTTTTGAGCTATCTTATGTTCTAATAATCTGCGTTCTTCTTCATTAGGGATACCATTGTTAAAATTTATAAGCATTGAAGGAGATAGGCCTTGTTGTATATTATTAATATGGTAATTAGATATTTCTTCTTCCAATAAACAATATTGGATACCTCCTTGATAATCGACAGGAGTATAATAGTAAAATCCTGCCGAATAAGGTTGTATGTACATAATCTCTATAGATTCATCACTCATACCAAATGCAGGTATTCTTCTTGGCTGATCTGAATTTTTAATTTTAGCCCAATCTTTAAAGTAATAATATGCCTCTACTTCTCCTTTATCATTACATTTTTCTGCTCTTAATGTTTCAATAGGCATATGTTCTAATTGAGCAATACTTTTTCTATCCTTAGAGTAAATAACTTGTATGGCACACTGCCCCATCAATTTAAAATCATAACAAAGTTTTCTAACAATGCTTGGTTTTAAAATAGTAATCATCTTAGCATACTCTTCAGGTTTTTTATTTGCATCTGTTGCATCCAAACCTTTACCATAAATTTGTTGAGAAATACCATTTATAGCTGCTGAATTAGTAGGAGATCCGTTATATCTATCTATGAGATATTGAAAGTAATTATTATCTTCTCCATACTCTACATAATCTTTATTTACTACTTCTTTTATTTCAGGAGCAGTATAACTATTAAGGTTTACAAAACTCACTTCTGATTTTGAGTGTTTTGTAAATTGTCCTAATTTATTTCTTAATCTTTTTTTCATATTACAATATACTCATTATTGAACGAATCATTTGTTTTGTAAACATCCTTATTAATGTTATAATGGTCATTATCATTTAATTGGTCTATATCTTGATCTGTTACAAATATTCTATCTTTATATATTCTTTCTTTTTGATTGCTATCTGTTTGCCAAAGTTCATCATACATTTGCCACAAACTTAAATTTGTATTCCAAAAGTTAAAATCTGCATATATATCTAAATCATAAAACCTAGCTTCTTTAAAAATACTAGCAAGATCACTTGGATTATTAACATAAGTATTATCAAATTCTAAAAAATTTCCGTTAGTTGTAACTGAATTTATAAAATAAGAAAACTTTTTATTTAGAATATTATCTCTTACATCTACAGTAAAACTGCCAAGATATTCTCTTGGTACAATTTTTAGTGTTTGCCCTGCTGATGTTGAAAATACTATCATTGCTTATATAACGAATTAATTAAATTAATTTGTAAAATAAAAAAGCACCCTGATTAGGATGCTTTCTTAAATTAAACTAAAATTTAGATATATTATTTAGCTGCAACTGTTCGGAGCAATTTGTGTTGCATTAGGAGTTATTACTCCTGAATCTACAAATGCAGGTGCTTTTTCTTCCTGCCCTTCTAAAGTCAATGTAAATCCATAAAGATCTCCTGCTGCTGCACCAGTTACTATAGTACCTCCTGTTACTTCACATCCATTCTCTAGACCACAAAGAAATTGATTTCCTAAGTAATCTTCTACTACACAATGAGGCCTAGAAACTATAATTAGTTGAAGCTCTTGTTGAGTAGCATTATCTAAGAATGGCAATGTAAGGTTAATAGTTTGTGCAAAGAATGTAGTTCCATTTTCTCTAGAACTATTTACTGTAGATTCTAAAGATGAATTACCTTTTACATCAAACTGAAAAAAAGATGGGCTTCCTGAAAAAGCAGATATAGTACCATCTGCATCTACAGTTACAGTACCAAGTGTACCAAATTCAGCAAAGTAAATTGTTTTTACTCCACCAAATCCTGTTTTATTTGGTAATTTTCTTCCTGTTGTTAATGTACAAGCCATATTATTATTTTTTAAAAAGTTAAAAAAAAGGGTAGAGTAGGTATGTTCTATCCCACCCTTTTAAGTTTATTATTCGTTATTAGGGTTTGTAAAGTACAACTTCAGAACCATATCCATATTGGATTCCTGAAGTAAACCTCATAATCACCCTTACATTTTGTGAACCATCTAAATCAGCCATATCTAGAGTTTTTACGAGATTATGATCTGAAAGTAGGCCAGTTCCAAAATAGAGGTTACTTTTTTGAGCTAATACCATTTGATTATCATTTAATCCTTGAGCTAAGAAAATATTAACTCCATCAAATGTTAATGGCTGATCCATAGTGTACCACATATTCACTCTATTTTCAAAACCACCACCTTGAGCAGCTAAAGCCCTTACATAAGCCTTTGCTACATTCTTAGATACATATAAGTTAAGATCTTCTTTACCATAAAGAGCTGATGGACAAGCATCAATTACTTTACCCATCTCTGCAATTACATTACTTGCTGTAACAGTTGTTCCTGTTACATCATTAACATCAGAATCAGCACTAAATAATGTTACAAAACCATCAAATTCTCCTGCGTTTGAATTAACACCATTCCAAATTGATTGCTCAGTTTTTTGTGCTACTTGAGCAGCTACTTCTCCAATTAAGAAATCACTAAACTTCTTAGGCATTTGCTCGTAAGCAGAAAATCCAAGCTCTGCTGCTTCCCACGAACTTACAAATGGAGTTAAACAAAATTCATTATTTACTTGAAACTCCTCTGGTTGAATAACTTTTTCAGTTAAAGCTATATTACCTGCTGATGTAAAATCACAAGAACCATTAGCAATAATACCTGATACTGCCATCTTACTGATAGTTTCTTTATATTTAATATTAGGTAGAACTTCTATACCACCTTTTGCGATTGTATCGCCTGATAACAATGCAGCAGCGATATATTTCCCTGCCCATTGACCTGCATAATTACTTGTTATACTTAAAGCCATTTTTATTTATATTTATTAGTTATTTAATTTTTCAAAAATTCTATCCTTGATAGATTTTGCTTTATTTTGTGAAAATTTAAAGCCTCCAACTTTTTCCCCTGTTTTAGTTTCAGGGCTATGTTTAATCGGCTCAGTTGCAGGTTTTGATAATTCTTCATTAATTACCTCTTCTGCTTTAGCTTCCACTTCTTTATTTTCTTCTTTAACTTCAGATAGTTCTTCTTCAGTATCTACTTCTTCTACTTTTTCAGAATTAGATTCTTTATCTTTTTTTAAATCAGCAACTGCATCTTCAAGATTTTGGATTCTTTTTTCCATACCCTTCCAATCAGCTACATCTGCTTCTTCTTTTCTATCTTCCATCTCTTTTTCTTCTTCTAGTTTAGCTTCTTTAAGCTCTTCAATAAGACCTTCTTCTTTTACAACTAGAACTTCTCCTGATTCAAGTTCATACTCTCCAACAGGCATTTTAACTTTTTCATCTTCTGTTTTGATGAAAACTTCTTTACCATTAGAAAATGTTTCAGCAGTTATTACTGTGCCATTCTCTAGTTTCCTATCTTCAAGATCTACTTGAATATCTAGGATAGTTTTGATTTTATTAAGCATATCACTACTTTTCATAATTACTATATTAACGATTTATAAATTTAATTTTGCATTTTCAGGATGCTACCCTATTTATAACACCAATTCCTTGAGCAAATAATGATCCATCACAACACTCTATAGAATAAGTATTTTTATCTTTACAATAACAAGCTCTTCTATCTCCTATAGGGCTTGTTGTACTTGGCCAATAGTTTTTTTTATTTACCACTTTTTGGATGTTTTTTAGGTAGTAAATCATTATCCCCTTTATATTTCGGATTCTGAGGCCTACCATTTTTAACTAAATACATATAAGCATTAACTCTTGCAAATGCCCAAGCTGATGCTGATTTTATTTTAGGAGAGTGAGAAACATTAAAAGCACCTAAACCTCTTTGAAATACTGATTTAAGCTGCCCTACTGTTACACCATATCCTAATTTATCTTTATATCTTTTGTTAAAGTCATCTGCCTTTTTTTGTAGAGTGGCTTCATCTGCTTTTGAAACTTTAGCTCCCCTGCTTGATGAGGCATCTCCTTTTGCAGTTCCTTTGCCTTTCGGATTTTTATTAGGAGTATCTGATTTTGGTGCTTTAGGGCTTTTCCTAATACCACCTCTTTCTCCTACTTCTGCATAATTATCTTTTTTTTTTACACACTTACCATCTTTCTTCACAAAACCACTAGGGCATTTACTATCATACATTTTATGTTTTTCGCAAGGCATATACCAAGTTTTCATATTACCATCTTTGTCCTCAATATCGTGTGAATGTATGCCCTCACATCCTATGTTTTTTGCCATCTCTTTAGCTTTTTCTTCTGTTGAATAAGCCAATCTATCATCTATAATAGCAAAATCATCATTTACTACTTGGGTATATAATTCTAATTTGCCTAATTTTTTTAGTTTTGCTTCACTCCATCTCTTAGCAGCTAACCCTCCCCATAACAAATAAGATATTGTGCCACAGGCCTCCTTATCCTCTGCATTGTAGTATTCTTCTGCTCTTGACAAATAAGAATACATCCTCTTTATAGTTTGCTCACTTATAGGCTTACCTTGAGCTAATTGAGATGCTCTAATTTTACCGACATCTGTAGCACACTTATTATTTACTTTTTTATTAAGATCTATACCTCTTTTAGCATTATTCTTAACTGCTTGAGGGTAATCTTTATAGCTTTCTAGAATAAGGTTTTTACCATCCTTATATCTTTTATCTTCTTTAATAATACCAGTAATTTGTTTTAGCATATACTCTGCCTCTTCTTCAATTATCCTTGCAAGTTCATCTTTGTTATCTTTTGGAATATCCATACGATCAGCAAAAAAACCTTCTATACTAAAACCTTTTACTTTACCTGATTTCACATATTCATTCCATACATCATCATTATCTACTTTTACTGATCCCATCCAAGTTCCTACAGGTACATCAAAACCATACTTTCTTGATTTATCAAACTTCTCATCTTCTACTATCCAACTCTCTACAAGTGTAAGGCCATTGATTTCGTGTTCGTGTTCTAAAGTAGAATTGCCCTGATTACCTTTTTTAAGGTATAATTGAGATGCTTTTTCTATTGTATCTTTAGAGAAATATATATAGTATTCTCCTTGATTATTTTTCCTATATATAGGTTTATTTGGGATTAATAAAGCTCCCATCAATATTTTTTTCTCCTTATCAATCTCAGCAAGTTTTAACTCCTGATCTTTAAGAGCTATAAAATCTTCTTCTATTGCAGGATTTTCTACTATTGAAATAGCTTCAACTCCTGTTACTTCTTGATCTTCATCTAATATTAATTCTACTATCTTCATAACTAAATAACGATTTTAAAAATTTATTTTGTATTATAGTGATGCACCATCTATTATGTTTCTTTCTAAACCTTGAGCAGTAGTTACATCATTACTTACTACAAAGGCCTGTACAGGTGCTTGATTACCTAAAGCACTTGCTAACTGATTTACACCTGATCCCCCAACTCCTGTTACATCAGGAGGTACAGAATCTACTACTGGCGCTGAAGCCTCAACACTTGGTGCTTCTATATCAACACCTCCACCTGCACTTGCACCTGCAGTTGCAGCAGCACTCTTAGTTGCACCTACTGCTGATTTTATTGCACTTACAATACCAAAAGCAGTTGCAGCGAAACTTAATATAAAAGGTATATTAAATGGAGGAGGAGCAGCACTTGCTGCCTTAGCAGCTCCTTTACCTAATTCAACTCCTGATTCTGCTGCATTTACTGTAGCATTAGTTACTGCCTTTTTAGCATTAGATATTTGTTCTTTAGCATCTAAAATTAATTGCCTTGCTAGTAATATTTGTTTTGCTACTAATAATGCTTTACCTACTTTACTTTCTGCTCCTGCTAATAATACTGCATTGTCAAATGTTTTTTCTCTTGTTGCTCTTTTAGCAGCTTCAATTTTTTCTGTTTCATCAGCTACCCTTTTTTCTTCTGCTATTTTTTTATCTGCATCAGCCTTTCTTTTGGCTTCATCTTGAGCATCAAACTCATCTTGTTTTTGTTTTTTAGCTTCTCTTCTAGCTGCCTCTAATTCATCTGTTTGAATATTTTGTAGCTCTGCTTGTTCTATAAGTTTTTGAAAATGCTCATCTATTTTAATTATTTCTAATTCTCTTTTTTCATCTTCAGATAAAGCAGTAGCATCCCTAATTTGTTTTTTAAGTTCTGCTAATTTTTTTGCTGCTTCTAATTCTTTTGCATCAGCTTCTTTTTGTTCTGCTTTTTTTGCAGCTTCTTCTGCTTTTCTTTCTGCTTTTGCTTCTCTAAGGTTTGTAGTAATCTCAGCAGTTAGTGTTTTTTGTTTCTTTAATCTTGAGGCTTCAAGTTCAATTACTTTTGCTCTTAATTGTGCTTCTTCATCAAGATCTTCTTTAGTAGAATTAGCTAAAGAGTTTTCTGTTACTTTAGCTTCTAATCTTAATTTAGCTGCTTCTATTTCTTTATTAGTTATTTCTTCTTCTATTCTACCTGCTTCTTTCAATGCTTCTATTCTATCTTCAATAGATACATTTTCTTTATCGGCTGCTTTTTCTCTAAGCTCGTTAAATTTTCTAGTAGCCTCTGCTCTATCAATTAATAATTGCCTTTCTAATTTATCTGCATCTGCTCTTTTATCAGCAAGTTCTCCTGCTAGTTTAATTTCTTTCTTTGTTTCTTCTCCAAAATTTGCTATACCTTTTCTTACTTCTTCTAAGGCTTCTCCTGCTGCCTTAAAATCTCCTGTAAATACACTTAAAACTACATTACCAAAATCAGAAAGAATATCAGATACATTACCTATAACTGTGGTTATTTGTGTAAAGAATTTACTAAATTTATTTTGGCCTTCTTCGGAAGATGTAAATGCTTTAGCTACCCCTATAATTGCAGTTGCTATTGCTACTAAAGGTACTGCTAGTAAAGCTATCCTTAATAATTTAGAGCCTTTTGTGGCTGCACCTAAAGATCCTGTAAAGTTTTTAGTAGAACTAATAAGGCCTCCTGTTTGCTGATCCAAAATACCTAATACTCCGTTATAATCAGCAGCATCTTTTCTAGATTGTTTTAATTGATCATTAGCTCTTTTTCTATCTTTTGTTACATCTTTAAGACCTTGTTTTTCTTCAATTAATCTATTTTTAGTTTCTCTGATTTTTTTGTTTAGGGCAGTTCTTCTTTGCATTGCCCTACCTGAATTTCCTTCTGTTTCAGAAAGTTTTTTATTTAGCCCTGCCAGTTCTTTTTCTAAACTAGATACTAAATCTTCTTGAGCCATAAAAGATTTATTAAGCTCATCTACATTAGCTTGAGCATCTTTAGTAGATACTTTTAATTCATATGTTTTAGATACTACTGCCATTTTAACTCATTCTTAACTTGTTTGTATGCTTGTTTAAAGTTAGTAGGTAAAGCATATTTACCTTGAGCTATTCTAATATTTTCAGTAACTCCTTCACACACTTGTAATAAATCTATTATATTTTTTATCATACTATATTTAATAATTCTAAATTACTATCTCCTGTTGTTAGATTTGTCTTAATACTATTTATTCTATAGTTTCTATTATGTAACGAAATTTTATCATTCAATTTCAAATTATATATAATTTTTAAAGGTAGTTTAGCTTTTACCTTAGTTAATCTTCTACCATTGTTAAAAACATCTTGTATGTAAGATTTATAACAATTCTCAAATAGAGTACCTGTAAAAGTAGTACCTCCTGTATATTCATTAGTTTCTAAATTAAAATGTATATTATCTGTTGAAGTAGAACTTGAAATTGCTCTTGAGTTACTTGGAATCCAATAACTATTATTTGAAGTGTTTGATGCCTGAGCTGCTTTAAGAGAAATTGGAGTACCACCTGTAACCTTGATAGCATAAAATATTAATGGTAATCCATAAAAAGATTCTTGATTATCATTAACACTCCATCCCCATTGTATAGTTGTACTAGCACCACCAGTAGCATTAACTAATCTTTGATACTGAAAATGCTCAAAAGGTACTTCTACTTTATAAATGTCTGAAGGTGCATCAAACGAAGCATTATCTTGATATTCAATAGTACCCCATCCTTTGTTTTCTAATTGTTCAAATTGTTTAGCTAAGAAAGTACCTAATCCTTTATAACTGAAAACTATTTCTTTAAATGGTAGAGCTACATCTACATTACTTGTTTTTACATCTACATACTCATCTATAGTATGAGTTACTGATGAGGCTGCAAAAAAATCATCTAATTTTTGTACAACTATAGTACCTGCTTCATTAACAAAAGCAGTAAGATTAAACATCTTAAATATCGCAGAAAGAAAATCTATAATCTTCATTTTTGGTATTTGCTCACTAATTACAAATTCAAAAGTTGTACTAGTTTGTGTCTGGCTTGTAGATCTCCATTCATCACTCCAACTTGTTACACTACCATCATCAATACCACCTAAAGTACCATTAATTGCAAACCTAATATTACCTGCATTGAAAACAACTGTAGTTGTTGAACCTATAGAAATTGTATAAGTTCCTGATGTTATTGTAAAATCTGTTTCAGTTACTAATTGTGTATTTTGTACATCTTCTCTTTGAAAGATTAAACTACCATTCCTAAATATTCTAAATGTATAATCTGTATTAGCAGTTGCAGGTATTAAGCTAAATGTAAAACCTAATATACTATTAGGATAAGATGTATATGTAGATGAAATATTGACACCATTACCTAAATTTGTAGTAATTGCAGGAGGGCTACTAAATAATGAAAACCCACTAACAGTTCTAAATTGCATTGATACTTGTTGAGCAGGTTCTACATCCCCTGATTTTCTATGTAACCATAAATATAAATTATACCAAGTAGCATTAGAGCTATCAAAAAAATCATTACTAAATGTTATACTATATTTAGTTTCTATTGCCTCTATTATTTCGTGTAACCTTAAAGCATATTTTAAATCAGAAAAAAATACACCATTATCGTTACTAGAATTTGTATAATATAAATTGCCTGTAGCAACTTTTGAACTTGAGCTATCATAATATAATTGTCTAGTATGCGATATTAGTGGTGTTATTAGTGGCCCAGAACTTGTTATCATTTTAGCCCTAATATTAAAATTATCATAATCAATATCATTTGTGCTTAAATCTAAAGCACTTAATTGATCATCTCCTAATAAATCTTTCAGGTTTACTGTTTCTCCAAAGAATGTTATTTTGTAAGAATATGGTTTATTTTTTTTTAATTGTACACCCTCTAATCTTATAAAACCTTTTTTGAAAGGTATGTTATTTAATTGTATTTCTGCTGCTACTTTATTTCTAGCATCAAATGTATTTGAAATATCATAATTATAATAATGCTTAAATAGTTTATTATTTGTTTTTGAAGCAGGTATAGTAAAGGTTTGTGTAAATTCTGTAAATATTTTTGCTATATCTTTTACATTTTGAATTGTTTGAGTTATAGATACACTCTCATCTTTGAATAAATCTACCCTAGTACCAGTTATAAATAATTGTAATTTCTGCATTATCTAACATTGTTAATATAATCAAAGGCCTCTTCAAATTGTATTGTGTAATTAATTAATTTATTATTCAAAGAAGTTTTATGAGTAAAATTACTTGTTTTAACTACTATTGGTACAATCTCATTATTATTAGGGCTTGTATATACAGGCCTTACCATCCAACAATATTCAGACAATAATAACTGTTCAAACCAAGTATTTGTAAACTCAGGATAATATCCTGAAGATAAGGTTATGGTTTGTTTTCCTTGTTTATCAAATGTTTTTATTGGATGGCTTTTAGTATCATAAGAACCTGATTTACTAACAATGTTTCTTTGATAATTATCTGCTTTTACATTTGTTGTTTGAACCTCTTTAAGGAAAAACCATAATTCCTGTATTGCACCAAATTTGTTTATAAAAACAATCTTTCTTCCTGATCCATATTTTGTACAATCTATTCTATTTATTGTTACTGTGCCAAATGGTTGAGTATCAGAGGTATCTCCTGCTACAAAATCTTGAGTTGTTATATCCCCACTTGAATCAAAAAACTGATATGCACCATCTGCTCCTACAGGTGCAAATATTTCATATTTATTATTTTTATGATCTTTTGAGAATCCAAATTGGCTTACCGATATTGTAGGATTTGAACCTTCCGTAAATGTACCATAACCATCTACTCCTTGATGAGCTACTGTATTACCTCCACTTACTACATTACCAGTAGCATTTGCTCCATCAAAAAATGTTATAACTCTAGATATAGCTATTTTGTTTTCAGGATAATTAGCAGAATTTAAAGATACAGTGGGAATTAAATAATCCCTTGACAATTCAGCGATTTCAAATAAAACAGGCTGACCTGCTACACAAGATTTTATAATAGTATATCTAACCACACCATCAATACTTAATTGTAATCTAGCTGAAACTGCTCCACTTGGAGTGGTTAAAGTTTCGTATCTAGGGCTTCTAAGTTTTATTACTGCCATCTTTTATTTTTTTATTCCTAATATTACATCTTTTTCTACATCTAATAAATAGGCATTCAAGAAATCATCTCCAAATCTTTGAATACCTTTCTCAAACGGAGTAGAAAAAAATAAAGTAGCCCTTAACCCTCTTCTCCATATACTATTTACTATTATGTATTGCATAGATTTATAACTCATAAACCTACCCCTTTTATCTCTAAATTGAAACTTCTTTAATTTAATCCAATCTCCTATACCTTTTGTAAGGCCACCTTTTGGCCCAGAACCTGTACCAAATTTAAAAGGGCTACTAGCAGTACCTTCATCAGCATAATAAGATTCTGTACCTCTTACACCTCTATCTTGAAAAGCTCCATAATTAGCCATCTTGAATGATACAAAGAAATTATCTTTACTAAATTCAAATACAGGCTCAATAGAATTATACAATGAATTAGAAGCTCTTTTACCCTTTTTACTAAGGTTAGATTTAGCTTGTTGTACTACATATTTAGCATAAGCCTTTACTGCTTTTTCTAATTCAGGAGTTTTCATAATTTATAATTAATACCTACACTACTATTTATAATTTCACTATCCCAAAACTTTACATATTCTCCTTCAAAAAATAAACCTAAGTTTTTACCAATCTTCCATCCAAATATTAACCCTGCTTGGTAATCATCCCATTGTTCTCCATCTAGTTGGTTATTATGGCCACCTTTACCCCAAGAGTTTCTATGTAGATATGAGAAATCTTCATTGCCTTTTATATAGTGATGATAAGGTAGAATCCAGTTTGCGTATGCGTGTAACCAAAACTTAGATCTATAATGATAGAAGTCAGCACCTACAATAGGAGCTATTTCCATAAAAGAATCTAGCTCACTCCATCTCTCTTTATTAAATCTATTCATCAATCCTCCATATACTCTATCTCTAAAATCCCTATCCCCATAAGCTACTATATCTCCTTCAGGATTTCTCCAAATCCAATCATAAAAATAAGAGCCATCATCAATATTTGTGTATTGAGTAAATTCATCTGTATATCCATACTCATATCCTAATTCGTACCAGTAGTTTACAGGATTACCTTGATCATTTAATTCGTTTAACCATAACTCTATCGGATTATATCCATAGGCTTTTTGATGAGATCTAGCAATAGCACCTGCTGATATGCTTAGTTTTTTTCCAAGTGGTAATCTAAATCTTACCTCTGCTGATTGATATTCAAAATCTACATTACCCTGTTTTCTTTGTTCTAGTTTTACTATATGATATTTACCAGTATGCCTAATAAAATATCTAGAGTTTTCAAACTCCTCACTTCTTTCTCTTTCTTTTTCAAAGTGTACAAGATATTCAAATCCTTTTACTGCTGCAGTTGGAGCTGAAAGGCCTACCATATTTTCATTGCCATCTATATAGTTTTGTTTTATTTCATAATCAAATCTAGCCATTCTTCTCATCCCAAATCCTATTCTATAATCAAAAGGATGATATACTGTTTCATCTACTACATCAGGTACTGCATAAAGATCATCAGGATTAGTTCTTATAAAGTAATCAGGATATTGAGTTTCATAAGCCTCTTTAACATCTCCTGCTACATATATTGTAGAATACTTAAATACCTTATCATATATTTTCTTTAAGGCTTGGCCATTAGCATTTGTAGTTAATAATATTAATAATATTGTTATTAGTTTTTTCATTGTTAAAATTTATCTTCTATTAGTTTGTTTATATGTTTATTAATAAGCTCAATACAATTTTCTGGAAGTTTAAGATCTATGCCACTTTCCACCCTTGTTATTTCTTTACCATTATGATACAATACTACAGTAGGTAGATACTTAATGTTTTCTTCTTTAAATAATACTGCTCTTTCTTCCATTGTAAAGTAGTATATATTGTAAACTTTAAATGGAGTTAATTTTATTTCAGAATCCTTAACAAATCCTGCTGAGAATTGTACTATACTTATATCATTCTTAAAATCCTGAGAGTATAAGGATGTAGTTATAAAGTATATTAAAAATATTAATCTCATCTTGATTTACTTATTTGGTATAATCTCTCATCTATCTTTTTTAGATTCTCCTTTATTTCATTTATATCTCCTGATAATACATCTTGTTTTTCTTCTAATCTTTGTACTGTAGATCTTACAAGCTCATCTTTATATTGGAACTCAATAGGATTTACAGAGTTATTTTTTAAATCTTCTACATCATCAGAATTTTGAGCCACCGAAGAGGATAGAGTAAAGTATGTAGTTGCAAGTGATATTGTAAAGAATATTATTACTCCTATAGTTTTAAGATCAAGTGTTAATTTTGAATTTTCTGAAACTTCCATTTTAGCATATTGTTATATCGTTATAAATTATTATATCCATTGTAGCAGTAAATCCTGCTAGTTGATTTTCAAACCTATCAAAGAAAGGTTCTAAAGATGGATCTCCTTCTAACTGATATTGGTCAGTATGCAGTTCTCCTCTTCTAAGTAGTTGTATTAATTTGTTAAGCACCCCTAATTGAGTATTTAAAATATCTTGAAGGTTATTATTTCCTGTAAATATATCTACTGGTAATTCTTTAGATTGATTTACTATATCCATTGCTAAAACACTTACATTGAAAGTTAATGTTTGTTCTCCTACTACTACATTATTAACAATAATATGAGCCATAGGAAACATATCTTGCTTTCTTAGATTTACATCTGATATATCTCCTGAAGTTACAGTATTGATATTTTGATCTTTAAGGAGCTGATCCTTAATAGTGTTTGTAACTTGGTAATATCCTCTAATTCCTTGATTACTCATTTAAGTTTCTTTTTTAATTCTTGAGCTTCCATCTCATTTTTATCTTTCATATATGCTAACCAAGTAAAACATTTGTGTACATTTAATTTAGTGATATGTTCAACTTTTGTAATGTCTGATCCACATAAAGCCCAAATTGATTGATACCATCCCCATTTTTTTCCAAAGTTAGATATTGCTGATAAGCCTCCTCTATTTCCCCCTTCTCCAAAGAGTTCAGGATATGATTTGATAAATCTGCCCCTAGCTTCATCAAAAAAAAAACAGAGGATGTAACTGCTGATAATGGCATATCTAAAAGGTATTTATCATTATCTACATTATATTCATCTATGGCATACTTCTCTCCCACACTTGTTATTATAGGCCTATATAATACATTCATTGCTTTTTCAATATTATCCCAATCTCCAATATATGTATCTAGATCTATATATTCTCCTAGTGTCATATCATCTAACGAAGGATGGAATCCATATTGAGTTTTTCCCAGTTTAAATTTTCTAATTAAAGAAGGTTTATCATTAAAGGTTTTTTCTAATATTGATATTACCTCTTCTGAATCCTTATACTTCATTCTATAAACTTCTTTCAATCCTATCTTACAAAATATCTCAAGCATCTTTGCCTTGACAAACTTAGGATCATCATTATTCTCTTGGATCTTTAAAAAGTGTTTATAATCTCTAAGAGTTATATTATCCATACTCTCAGGAATATTTACTTTGATTTTCATACTATTATAACGAATTTAATTTAACATTTTATTTAAAAAAAAAAGTAGGCTAGAGATACACAAACCACTCGGAAATTGTACCTCTGCCTACAACCAAACAAACTAACTTAAAACAAATTTACTCTATGAAAAATTTAAGTGGTTTCAAAATCTTTTTTATAATCTTTCTCCAACTTCTTATACTTCTTTTTCAACTCTTGTAATTCTAGCTGAACTTTATTCCATCTTTCTTTATAATCACTTATTGCCTCTTTATGAAATATATTATCCCTTTGGATTTCTACTACATATAGAGTAATCTCTAGTAAGTTCAGATCAAAACTTTTAAGCTCCTTGTTATCAGGCTTTAATTTCCTCCACTTCTTTACAAGGCTTGAGCATACTTCCATATTAGAATAATACTCTATATCCTTTAAGTTCTGAATCTTGTCTATTGGCATACTTAAATATAATAAATTTTAACCATAGTAAATAACCATAGCTAACCAATACATAAAAAAGATGGATAGAACAAATATGAACTCTCCAACTATCTTTAATATAAATTTAATTTTCTTCATAATATACTTCATCACATACTGTTATGTTATCCCAATTTTTAAGGGCATAACTTATAAAACGATCAATATGCTTTTTATTGTTAAACTCTCTATTTACATAAACTGGCCTAGCCTGTCTATTTCTAAATACTACTGTTGCTTTTATAGCCATTTATCCTAATTTATCTTGAACTGTATCAATAAATCCTAATTGCCATTTTTCGTGATCGTCAAGATTATCATTTATTTTATTGCTATTAGGTAAATACGTAATAGTATCTTTAAACTCTTCTAATATGCTTACAAGAGAATAAGCCTCATCTTGAGTTAGTTTAACAGTTTTATAATTACTTTCCATTTGTCTAGTTTTAAATTAGAGGTATTTTGATTTGTCTAAGAGTAGGTGCTACCTTTTTACACCCTTTTGTTATTTAAGGATAACTCCTTTGCTGCCTCGTTAGGTATCTTGCTTTGACCTTTGCTCACTCAACCGATCCGATTTTTAAGGGGGATCTGACTTTAACAACAATGCTAATATACTACTATTTTTAATTATCAACAAAAAATTTGATAAATATTTTAGATCTAACAGGAATTTGCAACTTCATTCTGCTAGACCTATGGCTCACATATTAGCTTGTTATGTGTTATAGCTAATTAACAAAACAAACTTTTTGCCTTTAGAAGCGAGGGTAAGATTCGAACTTACGACCTTTAGGATATGAGCCTAACGAGCTGACCAACTGCTCTACCTCGCCATTGTTTTATACTAATTCTAAACAATATTTATGTATATATCTTTTTTCTGAATGAGGAATATCAAGGCCTAATAGATAATCAAACTTATCTACTATTGAAAGAGCATAACCATTAGCATAGTAATTGTATTCCCCTTTATCATTATGGATCTGATAATTCCCTTCAGCAACTTCTGTAAGGAAATCTCTAATCTGAAAAATATCTAAAACTGTTTGTGCATCTTGACTTGTTACTATTTTTCTCAAATCAATTTTATTATTTGTAATGTATTTATCGAAAATTTCTAATTTTTAAATTATGTAGCAATATTGCTTTTTTTTATTATAGTACAAACATATAAAGGTAATGCGAAACATAAATTCGCATTAATTACCTTATTATATATCTACCTCTGTTAGGATTCTGTAATTCCATCATTAAAGCATATCTACAAGCATCAATACAATCAGGATGTAGGCCTGTAGGTTTTTGAAGATTATTGCCTTCTTTGTCTTTATCCCATACATATCCTTGCAGCTCTCTTATTAGATTCTTAGATCTTGAAGTAATATAGATCTCATTTTGGTTTATTAGGTTAATACCATATACTACTGAATCTCTACCCTTAGTTACAGGGAATACTTTATGGCCATAGTTTCTAAGTTCTTGTATGGATTTAGGTTCAGCAGAATCAGCATATATATTATAGCCTATATTGTTTTGTCTTATGAAATAACTTATATCTCTATTTAACATTCCTTTACGATATAGGATCTCATCAAATATATAAGCATCATTCCACTTGTAGAGGTTTATAATAACTGAAGGATCTACCGAATACCCAAAATCTAAGCCTCCACAAAGTAACCTAGCATCATCAGGTATTTTATCTATTGATTTCCAATCAGGAATACAAGCTCCTTCTAAACTACCTATTTCCCCTAATCCATATACCTTCCACCAGTTAGCCCAGTATGTAGATGTCTTAGCTTTATCTTTTGCTTTCTCTATTTCTCTTACTATAGATTCAGGAAGGCTATCATTATCCTTATATGTAAGTGTAAGGAAATCTGTATCATCTTGGCCTATCAGTTCTTTATCTACCCAAAATAAATTAGTAGGATTATAATCTAGCCATATATTATTGGAGGTTCTAATTGCTAATTGCTGATAAGAATCAAAGGTTACATTATTACACTCATTTAAAAATAGATCTGACCTTCTAGCTCCTCTAAGTTTATCAGGCTGATCTGTACTAAAAAACTCTAAATAACTACCATTATGAAATTCGTATTTTAAGGTGCTTCTATTGTACTTTCTCTCATCATACCTATTCAAGGCCTTAAGTATGTTTAGAAAGTCCTTTAAAGCTCCTCTACGGAGATGAGGTACACTCTCTGATACTACACTTATCTCAGCTCCCTTATTCCTTATTGCATAATCTATAAGTATTAAAAGTATGGCTATAGTTTTACCTGCTGAAGAACCTCCCCTTATTATCTTAATCCTATTATCAAGTTTTCTTAGTTTATTTAAGGCTAAGGTTTTTTTTATTTGCATTAATCTAGAAATATAGGCAGATCTTCGTTTATATGAATATCTTTAGTTTCTCTTGGCCTACCTGCATAGTAATTATAATAGAGTTGAACATATTTGAAATCTCCTTTTTTTAACCCTGCCTCTAATGCTTCAAAAGCTAAAGGCTCTAATGGAGTTAATTTCTCTATAAGATTTAACTCTTCAGCTTTAGGTTTTCTACCTGCTCCCTTTCTTTTACCTCCTCTATTTTCTACTTTCATTTTTTGAAAAACTTTGATTAATCAAAAATATAACGAAATTATCCTTTTATTTTAGTAACATCCAATAAATGCTTTTTAGTTTCTATTAAGAATTTATTTCTGGTTCTTTTATTTTTAAAGTTTCTTGGTATCTGTATTATTATGTATTTTGGTTTAGATTTATTTTTAATCCACTTTTTTATATTTTCCAAATTGTTCATCATAACCTATTTGATCTTTTGGTTCTCTGTTTCTATTATACTGATCCTTGTACCATTTTTCATCTCTTGTATTTTCAAGTTCTTTTTCTAAATTAGCTAAAGCCCTCCAACAGACCTTTGCTGAGTGAAGCTGCCCATCAGTATCTATTTTACCTGCTTCAAATAAATGCCTAGTAAGGGCATCTAATTCATCTGTACTTTTAGACCTATCCCAATGAAGAGGTTTATCAGGATGATGCTGCTGATTTCCTATATAAGATACCTTAGCAACTTCAGCTAGAGCTTTAGGGAAGTATTTAATTAATCCTGTATATATAGGTATCTGTTTTCTTTTATCTTTATCTGTTTCCATTATAATACTTTTTCTTTCCAAGCCCATTCCTTTTTTAAAAGATCGAGTTTTTCTTTTACTTGTTCTCTTTTATTAACTGGTAATTCTAATACTGCTTTTACTAAAGGATCTTCTAATTTCTTTTTTTGATTATTACATTTAGTTTCTAACATCTCTACTTTATCTATCTCATCTTGATCTTCATCTTCAAAATGAAATTGATTTAAGATCTTGATTACATCCTGATTTGTTTTATATATATACCACTTCCTATAAGAGTTAATTAAGGTAGCGTGATTTACTGGCCATCCTTGAGAGGTGTAAAACTTCTCCATTTTTTGCCACCTCATTTTCAACTTATCTCTAAGTATGTAACATAGTAAGCCTCTATGTTCTATTACATTCCTTTTTCTTGATTTTTGGAATAGGTTTATTCCTGATATTTCAGTAATCTTATTAGCTATATCTATTGCCTTCATATTCTTAACTTTAATAAATGATAACATTCTGCATATTTTTCTTTGGCTTTACTTTTATATTCTTTCTTGAATAGCTCATATAATCTCCTAGTATATTGATATTTTGTTTTACATCCTTTATAATATTTCTTTGCAAATGCTTTCCCTTTACCTTTAAAGTAATTAACATTATCGGCTGAATCTCCGATTATACACTGCTCATAAAAATTAAACAAGGCCTCATCTTCTGTTATATCATATAATTCTTTTTTTACATAATTATATATTAATGCAGGAAATTGTTTGTAATCTTTATCTATTGATACTATTACTACTTGATCTCTACCTGCTTCATTCTTTATTCTATTCCAGTTCTCTGCTACAAGATCATCTGTTTCTAATCCTCTAGTATATACACTATTATAAGTTTGCTTTACGAATTTGTGCATATCATATAGTAGTGGAGGTTTTTCTTGTTTCTTTCTATTTGCTTTATATTTAGGAGTAATCATCTTCCTAAAGTTACCTGAAGAACCTGAAAAAGTTATAACACTTTTAACATCAAATATATCATCAATATCATTAATGATTTTCATATACTGTTCTGAGTATTTATCCTGAGCATCTTTAGGTTCTCTATAATATATATCATCAGGTTTTTCCCCATCTATTCTAGTTCTATAACAACTAGCAAAGATTAAAGAATCTGCATCAAATAATACTATCATATATTATATATAAAAAAGTTAATACTAATCCTACAATAGATATTGCAGTAGCTTTCATTGTTTCAGAATATTTTGCATCAGATCTACCCTGCCTACTTCTATATTGTCTATGTTTATTCACTTTGTGTTTTTTTCTACTATTCTTTTATAGTCATATCTAGGCCTTTTATTATGATAACTATCCTGATCCAAATCTATTGTATTTTTATTAATAATACCACCCTCTAAATCTAAAATAGTATATCCTTGTTTTACTAGAAGATTAATTGCTTTTATTTGTTCTTCTACTCTTTCTTGAGTTCTAAATGCCTCAAATATTGAATTACTTATTGCCATTGTCTTTTTTTTAATAGTTACTGCTAATATAACGATTTATTAACAAATAATTTAATTACTATTTAAATTTATTTTAGAGGCCATATTTTCGGTAAGGAGATATACTTGTTTTTTTACTTTCTTTTTATTCCATATTGTAGTAGAAGGGCAATATAATTCTGAGGGATCAGGCATATCAATTCCATCTAGCCAGTACATATAATTACCTTTAGGATCATTTACAAAATATAGCTTAACAATATCATCAGGCAGCTCCATAAGTTTATCATACTTGAATTTTTCTAAGAGTTTTTCTTCATAATACTTATCTCTAAATTTCATCTCAATAACTACCTTTCTATTTTTAGGAGATAAACCTTCTGCATCCCAACTCTTATCATCTTTGCCTACCCATTTGAGATCCCATCCTAAAACATTTAGAATCATAGTTACTGCCCTCTCCCATTTGTGAACCTCCTTAATTTCCATTATCCCATATCTTATTGAGATCTTTAATCCATTGTACTATTGTTTTTGGGGAGCAGGTACAAGGTAAGTAAAAGTTATGTTCATAGTAGATAGAGTGGAGCTTTGATACCAGTTCAAACTCTTCCCTTGATAAGAATGATTTTTTACCCATTCTAAATTTTTTCCATTTTTGTCTATCATATTTACTGAATTTTGTTACCATCTTTTTATCTTGATTTTATTTAGGGCATCCTTTCTATCATCACACCCACACGAATCATAACCTAGTTTTTTTGCTATCCAAGTTGCTATTTTTTTACCCTGCCCAAAGGTTATTATATTTATTACTTTTTCTGTTAAATCTCCTAGTTTCATATAATTTGTTTTAATTTATGTACTACTTTCTTATAAGTGTTATACAAAGAATAATAAGGTATTCCTGATTTTCTAGATAATTCAGCAATAGATGTACCTGAGTTCACTATCTCAAATACTTTTTTATTATACCAATACATCTTATCAAGCTCATCCTGAATCTGTTTATATTTAGAATCATAGTTTACATAAATATCTGCTTTACTAAATTCAGTTAAGTTTCTAACTATTGTAACTTTCTTTTTTCTTCTATATAAATCTATAAACATACTTCTAAGAGTTTTAAATATATAGTAATAATTTATATCATCATTATAAGAAATATCCAGTTTATCATTCTCAATCTTGAGTTGAATTTTTATATACATCTCCTGAGTAAGATCCTTTGCAGTTTCTTCATCTAAACCAAAGGATTTACATATCTCTATCCAATCATTATTTTTTTGGAACAAAAGTTCCATATATTTTTTCATAGGCTCTACGATAAAGGATCATACAGATCATTTACATAAGGTAGCCCTATATCATTTACGGAAAAACTAAATGTTTCAAAAGAGTAATTTCTACTTCTTTTACATTTAACTGTAATCCAATCTTTGTTAATTGTGTTTTGTTCAAGTTGTATTTCACATTCCACCTTCTTCATTAAAGCAGATCCAAGATGGCCTGTAGCCTTATCAGATCCATAGTTAGAATGTATAACAGTAATTATATGGCAGCAATATTTGGCACTCCACTCCATCAATTTTTGTACTGTATAATTAGCTTCTTCTAAACTATTTACATCCATACATAAATCAGCTATACCATCTATTACTATCATTCCAATATTATCTTTTGTTCTAAGACAATACTCTATAAATTCTATTCTTGTTTTTGGGAACTCAGATCTAAGGCTATATATATAATAACACCCTAAAGATCCTTCACTCATATCTACTATTCTTCTAGCAACTCTTTGAGTATGCCAAGAACCCTGTTCTGTATCAATATGTATTAAACATCTTCCGTTTCTATGGCCTTTAATTTTACCACCAAATCTATTTTTACCACTTAAATATACTGATGCTAATAAAGAAATAAAAAATGTTTTCTTACTTTTTGGAGGTGCTTGTACCATAGTAATATTAGAATAGGTGCAAATTGGTACAGGAAGAAGCTGATCTCCCTTGTTTGATTTAATCAATTTTTCTCCAAGTGATATAGCTACTGGAGGATATGATAATTCTTCTGATGTACTTATATAACAACTCTTTTCAAGCTGCTCTAATTTCTTGTTATTTAGCATATAATAAATATAAAAAAAAAGAGGGAAAGATACTTATACCTTTACCCTCTTAGATTGATAGTTATAACCCTTTATCTTAGAATGGTAAATCAGAAGTAGGAGCTACTTCCTTTGTGCCTTTTAATTTATTCATTGATTCTTTCCAATCATTATCTGATTTCCATTCCCAGTTATCTTTGCTTACTTCTACCATCTCTCCAATAGAATTTATATCAAAATACATTCCTTTAAAATATTCTTTTTTAGTTTTTGCATCTCTTTCTTCTTTGGTTTGAGGTTTTGAAAATGATCCGTATTCTAATTTGACACCATATTCGTTTTCAAATATTTTAGGATCATCTAAATTAATTGCCACATCTACATTCAGATAAGTTCCTGAAGGTTTCTTCTCAAAATAATGTTTTGGTAATTTTCCTACATTTATAGACATTCTACCAAGAATAGTTTTTCTTTTTACTTTACTCATAATTTTAATTTAATTTTTGTAACTCTAATTTAGTGATTTTATTTAACTTATAATGTTTTTCTATCTCATCTATTGAGGTTGTTTGTTCTTTTAATCTTTTGGCTACTGCCTTATAATGAGATGAATTTAATTTTAGTACAGGTAAATCTTTTTGATTTGCTATAGCATTTTGTACTTCTTCTGCTGAAGCTACTGAAGTATCTAAACCTATACCTAAATTACCTAAAGCTCTACCCCAAGATGAAGTTTCACAATTCTCTACATAACTTGTTTTATTTATAAATGTAGATCCTTTAATTTCTTCAGCTAGTCCAGTAGCTACTGATACTCCCTTTTCATTCCTTATAGTAGATAAGATGAGTATTGAATCAGGAGTTTTTTCTATAACCTCTGATGTTAATGTATAATTAGGATAATGAGATCTAAAGTATTTTAATCTTTCATTAACCTCTACATATTCTTTACCTTTTATATTAATCGTTTTTAATTGCTTGTTCATTTTGTATTTTCTTTTTTAATTCTTTATTTTCTCTTTTGCACTTCTCTAATTGAGATTTATTATATTCATAAGCCTTAGTTAAAGCTATGATTTGTTTTTCTCCTTTTATGTATGGCCAATCTTTATGTTTCATTTTTCAAAAAGATTATTGCCATATATTAAATCATCTACAGATACATCATCTGAGATCCATACATCTATCATAGAATATAATACCTTAATATCACTGATACTTAAATCTTGATAATTGTTAGTGTTTTTTAGTTTTGATTTAATAGCTGAGGCTGAAGTCCACCTCTCTGCACTTTTATTAAGTGTTAATTTATGATTAGATTTTAACCTATCATATAAATTTAAAACAGGAAGTGGCTCTGAAAAAACATAAGCACTTTCTGTACCTGATATTATTTGATCAGGATTTAAAAATGGATTGTTCATATATCTAAAGTTTAATTATAATTTACATAAAGATATTAAATTATTTGTTAAAAACAATAGTTTAGAGAAAAAAAAAGGATTAAAATTAATTAACCCCTTTTTACCAAAGACAAAATGAACAGAACTAATCAAAATTAATTATTTATCCATTAAATCTACAAACTCTTTATATCTATTTATTAACGAAAGTAGATCTTCATTTGATAACTTTACTGATTCTTTACTTTTTTGTAACAATTCTTGAGATATATCATAACCATATTCTTTATTGAGGTTTAAGGCAAATTGATATTGCATCCCTTGATTTCCTACATTACAGGAATAGCACTGTGGCTTTGCATTTGTTTCTAGCCATCTAGTTATATAATGCCTCCTAGAAATCATATGCCCACACTGCATATAATCTTTATAATGTCTTTTAGTGTTACAAGTATAACACTTTACTATACCAAATTTATCTGCTGATTTTAATCTAATATATAAAGAGAATATAGTATCTAATTTTTTTATAAGATATTTTCTACTAGGTTTTTTAGCCATTACTTAATTATAAACAAAGAAAAGAAAAAAGAAAAAGTAAACAAAAAGAAAAAAGAAAAGAAAAATCCCCCCCAAAAAAAGAAACAATTAAATTTACAAGATCCAACAGGAGTGATTACCTGAAGTTTAGCAACTTGAACTGATTTGCAACAGTTGAACAAATATATAAAATTATTTTAAATATAGTTTTCTATATCTAAAAAGTGTAAGTACACAAACAAATAATAATATAAATGTAAAAATATTAGGATGTGATTCTCCACATAATCCCAGTAAGTGTTTTAATATTTCCATATTATCTTCCTTGACCTCTATAAGGTTTTTTATATTGTTTTGATGTTTTTAATCTACTTGCATTTTTACTATGAGGATGAGATGTTCTCTTTCTTTTAGTATAAGTAGATATTATTTTTCTAGCCATTACTTTTTTAAGATCTTAGCAGTTTTTTCAATACCTCTAGAAGTAAAATAAAACCCTAAACTCATTATAACTATTTGGCCTAAAAGATCTACATATTGATTGGCAATATTAAACTCTCCTATATTACCATCTGTAATGGCAAATAGAGTATATAGAACTAAACTAAATATAGTTAGTAAAGGCCTGATGTTTTTAGATAGCCAAGAATCTGATTGCATATCTGCTGAATGTCTAGATGTTATTTCTTTCTCTAAACTTAGTTCGTGAGCTATAAATATATTAGTCATATCTTTTTCAAACTCAGCTTTTTCATCTTTTGTTTGAACAAACTTATCTACTACTGAAGATATTTTATCTGCTATACCTCCACCTGCTGCTCCAAATATTTTACCTAATATATCTTTCATTTTTTATCATCATAAGATTTGTAACAGATTGCAATAGCCTGTTCTTTAGTATGGTACTTTGATAATTCAGGTACACATCTAAGCATAAAATCTGATTGTTTTTCTCCTGATTTTGGTTTAGGTATTGGCATCTAATATATTTTTATATGTAATACTAAAAAGATAAAATAAATATTAATCTCTAAAAAATCATCATCATTATTCTTAGGATGAATAGAAACTCCTAACAAGAAACAATATCCATCATAAGATCTATCAATAATTGCTACTTCGTATTTCACATCTTATAGTAAGTGGCTTGGCTACCTTTGTACTTTGCTACTAAAACATTATTTCTATTAGCCTTCTTACTTACATAAGATAAATGAATCCATCTTGGAGAACCATCTTCACTATCAGGAGATTTACCGAACTCCCAAATCATCTGATCAAAATCTAAGTTTTCTTTAATCCAAAAGAATAACTCTCTATTTGATTTTTCTCCTAGAGTAGTCATATCAATAGCTTGGCCTTTAGTATGCTGAGATGTCTTAGAAGAGTTTGGAATTGCCTCACAAAGCTCTTGGCTTCTGTACATACTATTAACTCTAATAGGATGGCCACACCATTCTCTTAAAGGCTCAAAACACTTCTCTGCTAATACTTTCATATTTTTTAAATGAGCCTCTGTAGGTACATTTTTTATTTTATGTTTACTAGCAGTTTGTGAATATGTAGCCTCTCTAAAACTAATATGCTTACTAATACTATTATTTACTTTCTCCTTTTTCTTCATCTTCTTTTATTTCTGTATAGCTTCCATCTTCTAAAGATATGTTTACTTTACCATACTTATCTTCTAGATCTTTCTTAACACCTTCTTGCTGAGTTATAATTTCAGCCCATAGATGCAGTAAGCTATGTTTTTGAGTTTCTAAAACTCCAAGATCGTGCTTTATAGCATTTTTCTTTTGCTCTTGTTCTTGTAATTGCTTTAGTTCTTCTTTAGTTATTTTACTCATTTT
>TARA_R100000654_G_scaffold71534_1_pt1 | contig 26915 bp, 28 predicted proteins | sample TARA_R100000654 | Tara Oceans TARA_R100000654 (sample SAMEA2622473) | marine metagenome | biome: marine biome (ENVO:00000447); feature: surface water layer (ENVO:00002042); material: "saline water (ENVO:00002010), including plankton (ENVO:xxxxxxxx)" | depth 5 m
CGCGACCCCAAACCTCTGACGCGCCACGCCCACCGGACAGCAGGCCAAACGTTTTGATCTCTAGTATTTTTACGATGTCGCCCTTGGCATTAGGAATGAGAAAGTCAGGGGTGCAGTGAAAGTATGGAACATCAGGGTGATACACCTTGTTTCCTGGCTGAAGGGCCAGTTTTCCATCAGGAGACAAAAGCTCTTTCGAGCCGACGTAGGAGTTGTTGCCAAGACCATCGTAAACATAGTCGTCTACGTTGAAAGCATAATTGTTTTTTATGGCGTAATCTTTCGCCACAGTGGGCTCTAACTGTAGCCCTAGACGCGAGGCCTCGTTCCCTGAGAAGCCCTCAGAAATGCCCATGATCTCACTCCATACATCAATAGGTTTGGTGTACGGGTTAATGCCTGCGATTGCAGTAATGCGGGTAGCCCCAATAGACTGACCTGATAAATCAACCATTTAACTCTCCTTTTTTGTTGGTTGCTTATGAACCTACTCGGTCGGGCGAGTGCCGTCAACCTCTATTTTGTTTTTTAGTGCGATTTCTGCCCATTTTTTTACACGCTCGAATGGGTAGTTGCGTCCAGGGCACCCCTTTATACGCTGATTGTTGGCGCGACGGAGGTCGTCATGGCGTTTTATTCTTACAGTTTCTCCGTACTTAAACAAAAGATCTCTACATAGAACCTGGGACGCATACATTTGAGCATCCGTGGTTTTTTCGATGCGGAAATCACCAATGCAGGCAACGCCTATGCTGTGGCTATTGAACCCGTAGCAGTGAGCGCCTCGTGCGTCATAATCAAGAAATTGCGTAATGCCGCCGTGAAGGTCGATGACGAAGTGATATGGAACAAACGCACGGGCCTTGTACCGTTCTGGCACACCGTACAGTTTCCACTTTTTAATGGTTTCGGCAAGTTTCGCTGGCCGAACAGTTACGGTTGCGACCCCTTCTGCTGATTCGGTAAAAAACTGCTCAACATCAGAGGCACATCTGCCAACGCCGATACGGTGAAGCACAACATATTTAGTGCTTTGTCTGCATGGCCGCAGGGCATTAATGTTTACCCTGTACTCTGCGTCAAGTATTTGCGACTGAAGGTCTGCGCTGACTGGCTTGTTATCCGTCACCTTTTTTATCCTTCTTTAAGGATTTCTGTGTCTCGTATGAGGCCGTAGCAGCGCCGAGAGCAGCCAAAGCAGCCAAGAGTGCGCCCGAGATAGAGCCGCCAGACACGAGCGCGTCACAGAGAGCGAGAGAGGCTGTCAGCACCATTAAAATAGCAGGCCTTAGCCATTTAGGGGCCTTTGACCACATATTTCCAAGCTTTTCTGACTTTAAAACAGGTATAAATGCTCTGATGAACGCTGCGATTGCGCCAGCAGCCAAAAGTGAATGAGTTGCGGGTTCCATATTAACTCCTTAAAGCTTTTATGTCTTCTTTGACTTCTTTCAACTTGTCATCAATAGATCCGATGCGCTCAGCGAGACGCTCTTCTATTCCAACAAGTCTTTGTAGCACAATTTCAACCTTCTCTATCGAAGCTTTTTCTTTTTTTATTTCTTCAAGACGCTCTGTAAGGGTGTGAATTTTGGACTGAGAGTGCCCCCATGCAGCACCAATGCCAGCACCGCTAGTCAAAATCGAAATAAGGAATTTTAAGTCCAAATCCATCATACTTTTCCTTTAAGCAGAACTCTGTAATCCTGCAAAAACGCTCCAAGACCTTTCTCTTGAGCTTGTTAAAATATGGATGATCTGGCGGCATGTGACGACGACCATCCTCTGTAAAGTAAACAGATGACCTTAATGCTATAGGTTGCTTCTTGTTGATATATCTCGCCCAAAAAAGAAGCACAGGCTCATCGCATAGCTCACCAATCTCTTTGTCGCACGGCACGTAAAAAAGATCAAAGTTTAAGCGTTCATCGAAGTAAACCTTATCGGAGATTTCACCTACTTTTGCGCCTGTTACAGAGCTGTAGAGATCTACCGTATAAGAGATCTCTGATCCCTCAATTTCCATATATGAGATGTCATCCCCAGTTACTCGTTTTAATGGCGCATTTTGCAGCTTGAAGTAAAAAGCACATAAAAACACCCCAAAACCAAAAATCAGCAAGACTTTGGCCGTTTTCTTGATACCCCTGAAGAAGCGGCGCATCGTATTAGGACGTTTCAAACAAGGAGGCTTTTGACACCTCCAGGAAAGTGTTTTCTGATTTTATTTGGGCGTTCGCAGTGTTGTCATTGTGAAAAAGTGTCCCAAAGTGCCTAAGAGTTAAGTAGTCTCCCTTTTCAAGATAGAGTCTTCCCGAACCTGAAGAAACGGCTCTGTAATAATACGGAGAAGAGCTGCTTTGTTTGACGAACTGCCCGATTGCGCCAGTGATCTTTGCAGCAGGTTCAGGAGTTGCAGATGAGTAATTTATCCAAACACCGCCATACATACCGACCTCGCCCTTGCATAATCTCGTATCATTGGTGGCTCCTGGACCCTCCATGACGTTTATGTTTGCATTATTCGACACAAGAAGAATTGATAGGTTAAATTTAACATCATAAAACCCTGCCTCTTTTATTAGCACACCATTCGTATCTGCCATATCCCCAACATCAAAATCAGATGTTGTTGTTGCCACCTCGGCTGCCGTATACGTTATTTTACTTATTGCCACGTCAGCAGCAGGTCTTCTTCGACATGTTGGCTCGGCAGGCGTCAGCTCTATGGAGTCGATATATATCTTAGACGCAGTACCCATGTTGTTCGCCCTTAAAACCGCACAAAGGTGAGTTATCGGATATGTTCCCGCTCCTATCTCTGCGTCTGCGTGAAGAGTTGTCGGTACGGAACTTATTGCTATCTGCTTAGAGAATATCTCTTTCGTTGCTGACGTTGAAGATGTTTGTTGCACCAAGGCCAAGGGCGAGACGTTGGTCACCGTTGATCCGCCATACCTGCATTGATAGCCTATATCAACTTGTATCGTTGCGGTCCCTGGAGCCGCATCCCATCCATATCTGAGGTTTAAGATATACCCCTTTCCTCCCGAAACCGGAAACTGTGGCGACGTTATCTCACCAGCAGTGTCCGGTATTTGAAGAACAAAATTTCCCGTCACACCATCAATTGTGTTTGCGCCGCCGCCTGCTGATATGTTTCCTCTAAGGTACATATTTCCACCAGAAGAAATGCTGCCCCATGTTCCACCGCTCATTATCCACCCAATAGGAGGAACCTGAGAGCCTGCTTCATTTTGGTTAAAGTTGGCATTATTCAGGTTTGCAGATATGCCACCGTACTGGGCTATGCTATGAAGCCTGTCGATGGCGTTTGCTATCGCGCTCAAGGTTGGGGATCTGCCGTCTCTAAGCCCAGCGCGAAACATCGCACCAGAATTTCCGGTTCTACTGCTGGCTATGTGTCTGGAGCCGCCAGATGAGGGTCTTTGTCTTAAACCGCAGTCCACCTTCGCCATGCCGTCTCGGAATTCTGTCGATATGGTTGTTGCAGCCATATACAGGGGGACATCCGAGTGTATGTTGTCTGGCTCAACCATGATCATGTCGTTTAGCTCAACCTCCACCATGTCCATGGCAGCAATAGAGCTTTGCGCTAATGGTTCGGCCAGGTCTTTAACAATTGCTTCTGCCATGCGCTCTGCTTCGCCAAGGCTGTTTATGAGGCTGGACTTATCTTCCTGGACCTCCATGAATCTTCTTCCGTACTTTGACTGCGAAGTCGTGTCGTCATCGGTCACACCCAGGCGATTTGGAGCCATTGTTACGGCATCTACGTTTTCAACACGATATGAAAGATCTGAGCCCCAGCCAGGCTCCCAATAATAAACTCTTACTGCATTTCTGACTCCTGATAAATCCAAAGAAAGCTTTGTTATGGATGTATAGTCCTCTGTGGACAAATAAGAATCACACACCTTCTTGTCTCTCTCAGGGTCCATTAAGGTCGGCAAAAAGCTTTGACCGAGAACACTCACACCAGACCCTGGGGATGATTCAACAGAGCCAAAATGTTTAGCCCATTTATATTTAACCATCCAGCCTATCTGGGCAGAAAGCTTGTTTGCGGCAGACAGAAGGCCCTCTCTGTCAATCGTGCCCTCTATTCCAAATTCCCAATCAGAAGATATAGGCTCAAAAAGCGTTGGTGAGGACGTTGTGCCAAACATGTTAACCCAGTTGTTGGCAAATATGACGTTGTTGATTGCAGTATAAAGAGTATCTCCTACGTCAACAAATCTTTCTGAAGATCTCTGATCGTCCGACTCTATAAACGTGTCGGCCAGAATCATCCCTTTGTCTCTTAATTTTAAAGTTATGATGTCGTCGCCTATGTCTATGGCGTCAACATATCCGTCAAAATATGTTTCAAAGTCTTTTCTCCATCCCGATGACGATATGGCCTCGCCTGGTGCGTCAAATGTTGATCTGTACGGAAGCTTGCCATACGGCATTCTTGCAAAATATATCTTAGTTCTCTGGCCGAGTTTGAAATAGGAAGTAGGAGTGTTTTGATTTGGCTCAAAGTAAACAGTGTCCTCAAGCGAAGGTGCTTGACGTGATGCCATAGTAGAGGTTGAACCAAGCGGAGACGTTCTCCTGTTAGTGAAGCTGTTTGATGCGTATGGAGACAAGTTTGTTTTTCCGTAGTTCTTATATACGTTAACAGAGGCCGTAGCCACTCTGTTGTCAACACTGTCATCAATGCGAACCGATTGCAGGACATCAACTGTGTCTCTTGTATCAATGGCAATGTCCTCGCCAATACTGCCCACCCTGGGTGAGGATGGCGTCACAAACCTTGTTAAAATGGCGTTATAATAATCGTTGCCTAGAGGGTCGGTCGTTATCACCTCAGCGTAAACTCTGTTGTTTGTTGCGGTGCCGCACCCACGTCTATAGTCTTCGGCGATGCGTTCTTGGGTGTATACGTCCGTGCTAACCAAGGCAGGACCGACTCTTCCCTTAAACCAGTAACCAGAGGTAGTGGGAACACCATTAAAGTTGCCAAATCCCCATCGCGACGAAGTGCCGCCATCAGGGTAGTCAAGGTTTATAAATTCCTCATTGGCTCCGCTTGCGTCGCGCATCTGGCATCCGTTTATGTACATTTTAAGAGTGCATTTTCCAGCGTTGTTGGGGTCATCTGCTCTTACAGCGGCGAAGTGAAACCATTGATCAACAGGAGGGGGTTGGGAACTGTCACAAAATATGTTTTGCGATCCGCCCGATGGGCCTTTTTCCCAGAATACACCGATGGACTCTACTGGGTCTGACGGTGTTGTGATGCCGCCGTTTTTAGGTGCGGAAATTTGTACGGACATAAGACAATTTTCAACCTGAGCATCGCTGACGTGAGTTGCGTACATCCATGCGTAGTGACGATCCTGATTTACGGTTCCGCCATACTGGGTAGAGTCAACATACATCCAGCATTGCCATGTAAGCTCGCCTGTTAACTGTGCATGATCCCCACCCGCTGCTGTTTGAGCCAAGTAATTGTTGTGATCATTGAAGTGCCTTGCGACGCCTGCCGGACAATCAACAATCGGCGCAGTTCCAGATGTCATAGATAGAGGTGCTATAGCAGCATCATTATATCTAACTAGCGACGTAAGATCTCCAGAGTCACCATCAGCCCTGGTTAAATCTGCTGTAAATGCCATTACTGTATTCTCAGATATTTTAGGGTATGCCCCATATGTTCTTGTGAATATTCTCATGACTAAACCTCATCAAGGGAAAAAGAAAGCGTCACCAGGTTGTCGTGCCATGTGCCATTGTAATGCCCCTGAATGTACTCAGCATCTTCCACTGTTCCATAAACCTCTATTTGAGGTCGAGGAGTTGATGGGGTTGAGCCCTCCTGCAATACGTCTCCAGACAGATATAAATTTGGAAGCGGAGAAAAGGGGTAAATGTGAGTGCCCTGGGTTCTTATGTCTTTCCATACCGCAATCATTTCAGGTGTTGCCTTGTAGGGCAAAAAGGTGACATCCGAAAGCCTGTATCCGGCACCTCCGCTGCCCACAATCATATCCCCCCATGGTCCACCCATAACAGAGAAGAAATCATAAAAATCTGTGGCTGTTGGCTGCAAGCCCGAGTATCCAGTTCCGTATCTGTAGTACGCATCTATGGTTTGTCCTGAGCCGACACCTGCAACACCAAACCACTCACTAGGGGCCGCTGGCCAATGATAAGCCAAGATGGTCCAGTCGTTCTCTCCAAAAAGAGTTTGATTGCAATAAACCGCCGAAGCGTTTCTTCCTGTCAGCGAAACAGATTGCGTTACGGTGTTGTCGTTGTAAAAATTTGTGAGCGTATACACCTGATCAGCACCACCATTTAAAAGGGGGCTTTTAAAGGTGAATCTGGCCTCAGTTGTGGCAAAACTTCCAGCAGAGGCACTGCCCCAGGCGGATATATCAAAACTTGTACGCCTGCCTATTATTGCCGTAACATCAAGATCCCGTATGGCGGGAAAGTAAGATGAGACGTTGTCGGTCATGTGTTCGTATCCCGAGTCTGGAAACGATGTCGCGTCAGTAAGAGGGATTGAGTAACCTTGAACTCTAAGTCGAGCAAACTCACCCGAACCTGTCTGATCGAAGTCGCCGCGAAGATCTACGTCCAGCAATATTTTTCCCGCGACACAGTTTGCGGTGTTGGTCCCAAAATTACAGTACGCACCGATAGGCGCAACGCCATTGTTTTTGATTGTTATATCCGGCTTAGGTATGTTGTTCTGAACAGAGAAGGAGGGGCAAACTCCGCCTGACGAGTGTATTCCGTCAGATAATGTTGTGTGTGTGCCAGAACCAAGTATTAACTGCTCTATCGCATAGGCCTCGTCCATGGGCAGCGGAACAGTGGTGGCAGAAAATGTTCTTTTTTTGTATGTTGTTGAGGAGCTGTATTGACTGTTTGCAGACCTGCTTGTTCTGCCGACCCTATTTATTTGGCTTGACACAGAATCAACCTGAACAGGAACCTCGAAATTGTTTAACCTCAAAAAATTCATGTTCTTTACTTCTCCTGCAATGTAAACGACAGGGTATTGTATATTGGGGAAGAGGCGTTGGCAACTCGAACAAAGCTTGTGTCGCCAGAAACACCGAAAACATCAACGGTTTCTCCCTCAACCATGTCACCTGACAGCCTAAGCTGAGGCACAAGGCTCCATCTCTTTGTTCTTGTGGTGGCCGATATTCTCTGCTCTTCGGTGAGCCTATATGGCAGCAAAACAATCTCTTTATACATTTTATGATAAGAAAATGACGATATGTTGTTATATATCTTTAAAACCTGATCTCCAGGAAGTATTCCGACATTGAGAAGACCGGAGGCTGCACCAGAAACGGTGGTGCCGTTACGGTAGCCAACAGCGTCCGCAAACGGGCCATTTCCTGTTTTGCAAAAAAGATCTGAGCCTTCATAAGAGGAATTGTTTGTAATCCACAGTATGGTCCAGGGCTGAACATCTGAATAGCCAGTCTCCCAGTACCAAGAGTCTGCAAGTATACTGCCAAACTCTGCCCAATAAAGACCCCCATCAAACTGCATGGGTAACGTATCTTCTGAATTGATCATATGGTTAAACGACACAGTGTCGGTCGCGTTTCCACGGGCAGGAGTGCCGTCAGAGGCGTAAAGATTGTTTTGACACTGAATAGATAGCCCATCGCCATCAACAAGCCCCCTGTATACAAGATACTCATCTTTAGGCAGCGGTGGGGTCGTTAATGTCCATGCTCGTTTTGTCTTACAAAAAGATGGGTTTGCTCCTCCGGTCGGGCCTCTGTCGTATCGACCGTAGATGTCAATATCTCTTTTAGCAGACGCATCAGCTATTGGTATATCGATGCCATTTATGGTGCAAAAAGACATCTAGACTACCCGCCGAACTGTGGGTTGATGCTTCCAACCCTGTTTGCATTGTTTTGCATTCTGGTCATAAAGTCTTCAGGGCTATCAGCAATAACGGTAACAGCTCCATATATGTTTACGTTGTTTTGGTTAAGCGGCGCACCAGTATAAGGGTTTGTCATGCCTTCGCGATTCATTGCTTCGTAACGGTACTTTTCAATCTTGAAGCCCTTCGGAGCGTTGAGAACCTTCGAGGCTTCCTTGTTTGCTTTTGATCTCTGCTCGTTTGACTCAGCCATGAGGTCTGCCGACTCTTGAAGCTCTCGACCAAATGGGCCAAGCTCTCTGTCAAGGCCCTGCAAAAAATCACCTGCTAGATCCATAAGGTCTTGACCCATGTTAGCCAAGCCTTCGTTCTTGGTGACCTGACCAACCCATCTTACGAACTCTCCGATTGCGACAGTGGCATGCCCAAAAGCATCGGCCAAGATAATAAAGCCCTCGGAAAAACCATTTAAGAGTGTTGCGAAGATCTCGAGAACTGGAACAACTGTTAGCAACTGTATCGCCATTGAGGCAATCGCCGAAACTGCGCCCAGAACCATTGTCACCAGGCCAAAGACCGCGCTGATTAGGCCATGAACAAAATTGGCGGCGGCCTCGACGACTGGGCTAAGCATTAACAGCGCACCTGTAACAAGTGCGAACGCAGGCCCGAGAGTGGCAAAAATCATAAAAATAACATTGAAGACCATGTTTAAAACATTGGCAACCATATCTATTAATGGCGCGAAAGCGTTTGAAAGCATTGCTAAAAGACCGCCGAGGTTTGATGCTAAATGAAAAACAACATCCGCAAGAGGTTTAAATGCGTCTGCGCCTTGCTTTAGTTGATCGTTGAACTCAAACGCTAAAAGTTCACCCATGTTTACGTTGACTGCGTTGCCGTCAAGGTCTACGACGTTCGTCTTTACCTCTATTTTTCCAACCATCATATCGGAAAAAGCGCCAAGGGCTTCGCCGATTTTTCCACCTGTTTCAGGGTCGGCACCAAAAGCGGCGGCAATCCCCATTCCCGCACCCTTGCCTGTCATAGCTAAGACGTTGCTAAAGCTACCCCTGGTCATCTCGCCGACGCCAGAGACAAGATCGTCGGCGAACTGTGCAGCCGCCACCATGACATCGTTAATAGCAAACGGCATGGATCTGAGTGCCTGTGCTGCCTGATCTGTTGATAGACCAAGGTCTTCTAGTCCTTTCTTGAATGCCTTTACTCTCGCCAGCATGGCCTCATCAGCCGGATCCTTACCCTTAATTTTTTGCTCAAAAATCTGTGCGCCCGTCATAGGCGCTACCTGATCTCCTCCGAGACGAAGCGGCCTGGCTTTCGTTTCAACACCTGTTTTTCTTAATCCTTCTTCGGCAACTTTTCTCAGTCTCTTTGCGGCCTCTATTTGTTTTTCATACTCAGCCGTTCTCTCTTTTAAGTTTTTTATCGCCTGTTGATCTTCTGTTTGCTGAACAAATTTAGCGGCAGTCTTGGATGATTTTGCCAACCTCTTAAGCTTTTTCTCAACCTGCTCAAGCTGTTTCATGTATTTAACGGCCTGCTGACTGTCTGCCTCGAAGGGAGACTTGCCAAAGGCTCGCATCATCTTATCAAGCCTTTTAAAGTCCTCAATGAGATTCGCAGCGGCGCTATCTCTTTTTCTTGCTCTTTCTTTTGCTGCAAGCTCTTTTTGTTTTTCTCGAAGCTCAATGAGTGCCTGCTCTTCTTTTACGGTGTCCCTGGCCAAGGATGCTCTTTTGGCGTCAATATTCTCAAGCTCAGACGTATCCCCCACCAGGGACTCTATGGCGCTCAACTGCTTTCTTAGCTCTTCAACAACGCGCTTTTGACGGCTCAGTCTGCCGCCTAGCTCGGAAGCGTTAGCGCGGCCTCTCTCATTGTATTGACGTTGAAACATCGCGAGCCTGGATTCTTGAGCCGAAAGCTTTGTTAATATACTGTTTCTTTTCTCAAGCTCCTCGTTTACTTCTTTGTTGTCATGCAAAACACCTTCCATTCCAGAAAGACTTGCCATGCGGTCGTCAAGAAGCCCCACCTCATGCCTCATTTCCTCTATGAAATTTTCTGCCTGAGCTATGTCTTGAGCAAAAGGGCCTACATCAATATCATTTATCTTGTTAAGCGTTTTTACAAGCAACTGACTTGGCCTCACGGCCTTGTCCAGCTTTATTTCTTCTGCTTTATTGGCCCTGGCTATGTACCCATCAAAAGCTGTTGTTACCTGCGCTAGTTCCGCCTCTAAAACGGTCAGGTCATGAGCGGCTCTAATGAATGATTTCGATGCCGAATCTGTCGCGTCGCCCATCTCTTTTGTTTTCTTTTTTGCACTATCTGTATTAAACAAAAAGAAGCCCAAAGCAGCAGAAACAAGGGTTAGTGCGGCCATGATGGGTGGAAATTTTGATGCAAGAAATGAAAAAGCTTTGGCGGCCTTACCCGTTGCCTTTTCCGCCATTGCCCCAAAAGAGCTGGCGGCGAAAGACGCAATCATGAAAGCATCCATTACGTCGCCAAGTAAAAATGTTCTAAGTTGTCTTCCGCCCATCATACCTTTTTGAAAAGATTCCGTAAGGTTTGTCATGGACATAACAAGAGAACGCGACGCTCCTGCTGCGCCAGTTCCCATCACGGCAAACATTGCCCCTAATGATGTTTTTGCACCGCTTGCCGCCTGATTTGCTCGCGCCATTTGGCTCGACAATTGATCAAACCTAACAATCTCATTTTTAGTGCCCTGCGACTTAGACATTGCCCCATACAAGGCGTTCATTCCCTCTCGCGTTTCGAGGGCAGAAGATTTTAAAGAGACTATTTCTTTATTTAATTTTACATGGGCCGCTTTGGCCTGATCTACGGTTACAACGCCGTGTCTTAAGGCCTCGTTGTAAGTGGTAAACTCTTTGCTTATCTTATTAAGAGTCTTAACCTCATCTCTTAGTGCCTGATTTGCTGACTTTGTTGACTTTGTTAACTTGTCAACTGTTTGAGATGCCGATTTTGCTGCGCCGACACCCATGCTCTTAAGGGACTTTTGGGCCATACCAATAGACGCCTTAAAGTCGCTTACATCCAGCGTCAACGACGCGGTTATTTGTCCTGCACCCTCAGCCATTAACGCCTCCTAAAGGAACGAGGAGAGCGTGTATTGTTTCTAGCTTTTGCTTTATCCATGGCCTTCTTTTCCGCCTCGTTCTTTATTTTGAAGTATTCGTGCCACTCCAAAAATTCTGAAACGGACAGACGCTCGGCCAAATCGTTGACGGTGTAACCTAGTGTCTCTGCTAAGAAGAACAGAAACTGGCGTTCGCCGTCTTTCTTTAGTTTTTTGCGTCTTGCTCCGCTTCGGTATTCATCAACCGAACGGCCTCTGCCGCAAGCTCATCAACCCATCCACCGGACGGCATGTTCATAAGCGTGGCTTCATCAGCCTTCTCAAAAATGTGTTCTTCCGTATTCGGCACGTAGCAGCAGTGCATAATGGCAGCAATCTGGAGCTTAGAGAAGTCCTTGATTTCGCCTGTGGTGCCACCACCTGCTGCAGTCAAAATCTTGCTGCGCTGGCCTACGGTGGGCTGCCGAACTTCTACGTCCTGCCCATTAATAGGCATGATTGTGGATGCTCTGTCGGCACCAGTCCCTAAAGTTGCTGTACGGATTAAATTACGGATGTTTTCTGACATATTGTCCCCTTATCAGCTTCCGATGTCTCCAAATGAGTATGCGGAGCCAGTAGATGTTCCAGTTTCTGTCGCACTCTGAGGTGCGCCTTGGAATGATATACTGGTTTCTACAAGGCCGTCAACCGAGCCTGTGTTTTCATAGCTCTCAATAACAATAAAAGCCCTGAAAACCTGATTTGAGGTGGGATCAAACTTAATCTCAAGTACCTTCGGCGTACCGTCCGATAGCAAGTCAAAAAGCTTGATTTCGCCTGGGAGAGGATCGGTTGATGCTGGGAGAGTCGTATCATAGTCCTGATTAGGGGTTTCAAGCAACGTCAACGAGCCGCTAAGATCAACCAGTCCGTTTTTATAATTCCTAAAAACTTCACCATCAATAGTTGAGCAATCCAGGATGTCGGAGGACACGCTGATGGAGAAATCCGTAACCGTCCCGACTTCATACTTGGGGAGGTAGTTGATGTCCTGAATATTCAAGGCAGGTTCACCAGCTCCAGGCGTGTTTACGATCCCAAAAAGATGGTCGATGGTGGCGGGAGTGACGGTGGATGTGCCGTTTTCAAACACCTGAGCAGTTGACGGATCTAAGATCTGCCGATTTCCCGATTTCGGTATCTGCCAGGAGGTTCCACCGCCTAAATCGTTCAAAGCCCCAGATGTTGCATTGGAAGATGTGCCCGTCATATAAAGACGGCATAAATGTGCAGCAATGGCGGTCATATTGACCTCCTATGTGTCGAGAAATGTTGGTGCGCCCGTAAGCTGTACTGAAACCGAAGCCTCCACAAGTCCGTCAACCGAACCGGAAATCTCTACAGACTCGATAATGCCTTCGGCTCTGAATCCTGCGTTGTTTCCAGCGCCTGCGTCTGCGCCGCTTAGGCCCATAAAGAAATGCTTTGTTGTTGCGTTGGCAAGGGCGTCAAAAAGATCTGCAACAGTTCCGTTTGTGCTGCCAGTCTCAAAGTTGGCACTGAAAGACATGGATGCGTCTTTAAGTCCTGAAAGCTTAGTGCGGAAAGAACCGTCAGAGAAAGCCGTGGTGTCGAGAATGTCGGCACTGTTGCTCAGGGTGAGGTCTTTTGCGCCAGTAATCTCGGCTCCGTCAGGAGTAGTGGTCGCGCTGCTGTAGGTGGTAAAAGCGGAATTGTCGATCCGTAAAATAATCTCATGTGCTGCTAAAGCCATATTAGTGTCCTCCAAATAGACATTGTTTCAGGCTGTAAATTAACAGATCAAAGAGCAAAATAACAAATAGATCTGCTAAAAACACCCATATTTATAGATCCCAAAAGGGAGAAAAGGGCGCGGAGTCGAACCGCGCTACAGGAAAGGGGAGGAAACCTGTATATCCCAACCTCTTCATAAGGGCAAGGCCCCTTCCGAAGAAGGGACGCTTGCGAGAATAAACGATAAGAATCGATTATGAGTTGTTTTCTAATTGGACCTTTTCTTTTTTAAGCTCATCCATTATTTTTTCAAACTCCGCAATGAATTCATCCGCTGTGGCAGGATTAGCGCCAGCTCCAATCAATTCATTGACACTAAGAAGAAGGTCTGCTTTTCCTTGCTCCATCACTGCTATCATCTGTTCAAATTCTTCTATGGTCGGATTGCTTGGGTCCGAAGGTATTGTGCCCATCACTTCTAGTGACTCCTTAAGAAGGTCGTTTGCTAGATCCACAAGTTCTTCGGTGGCCTCTTCATTATAAGAAGCCCCAGCAAGACCCGCGCCAAGAGGGAAGAAGTCAGCCCCACTGATGATGAGTGTTTTCTGGGTTCCTTCTTCTTGCTCGTTCGGATCAATTGAGGACACTGTTGGAGCCGGAGGGAGAACGTCTAGGATGCCCGATATTGAAAACTGACTAGATCTGGTGGTAAGCGTAACATCTTTCAGTCCTTCCGCAACAGCTTCATTGTCCATGACTGCGGAGAAAACAGCCCTGTTTTTGTCCTGAGCAACACATTTTACTTCAGAAAAGGCTGCGCTATTAATGCTAACCTTAATTTGTCCGTTGCCAGCGCCATCTGGAAGCACGCCAAGATCACCTACGTATCCAGCATTGTCAAAATCGGCTAATGCGCTCGGATCATCCGCAACTGTATTGTAAATATTTGCTCCGAAGATGGAAAAAGACACTGGGGTTGTTCCAGTTTCACCAGATTTACGAACAGAAGCATGGTTGAAGGTGTTGTGGTTTTCTACCAGGGCAAGGTCGCCAGGAAGAACAACAAGCTGATTCTTGCTCTTATTTGGGCTGCTGTCCGAAGACCCAGAAGCGGTTTCAATTTTAAAGAAGTAAGCTAACTGCCCAGCAGCATCTGTCTCACTTGCGCCATCAGCTCTGATATTAAAAGTAAGTGTGTCATCTGCATTCGCCAGATTATCGATTAATACTTCGTTGGTTATCTCAAACTCACTCGTCGCATCAGTGATATTTCCAGACTCATCCTTCATTACCTTTAGAGAGTATCCTGCACGGATATTCTTTCCAGTGATAACGCACTCACGCGCAGCATCATCAATCTCGATAACCCTATCATCCTGGCCGACAAGTCCTGGTCGCAAAGATATTGAAAAAGACGAAATGGTTGGGTCTGCTGGTACGACTTCAAGACCAGCTTCTCCTGGTATAAAATCAGCAGTGTGAGTCCCTGTTGCTGAGAGAGTTTGAAATTGAACCCTTAATCCCGTTGCCTCGGGAGCATCTTCAGCCACTGTCGCCGTGAATGTGGCTGTGTGACCAAGACCGCTTCCCGCTGGAGCGTTTTCTGCTTGGTTTGAAACCGCAATATGGGTATAGGGCTGATCTGATTCATCAAGAAAAACAATTCGACCTGGCTGGGAGATTCCTTCGAGTCTTGAGCCTGTCAATTGAAGATCAAAGCTTTCTCCGGCCTCCATCTGAACGGTGTCGGTGAGTGAATCAATTGTGTCATCGCCCGACAGGGAATGCATACGGGTTACTTCGGGCGCACTATAGAAAATCTCTAAATGATCAATTAAGTTTTCATTGTTTTCACTTGCAGATCCTGAGTAAGTTGTTACATCCACGGACCTGTTTCCGCGACCAGCCAAAGCATCTACGGTTAAAGTAATCGAGGCGTTTGTTCGACTGACAACGGTAACGCTGTCGGTATTAATTCCCGCGCCAAGATCAACACGCATATCTTGAGTGTTGTCCCACTTGTCATACATCTTATCACCCTGAAGAGCGATAGTTAAGGTTTGGCCCTGCGTCAAATTGGGGGCATTTGATCCACTAAGACTTGGTTCCGCATAATAAACTCGAAAAGCTTGAGGCAAAGTTGTGCTAGAAGTTAAGATGTTTCCATCTGCATCTGTAAGCTCGCTGCCATCCGGTGCTGCAAGGGTCGTAATGGTTACGTCGCGAAGCTCGCTGCCGTCACCAGACAAAACTGCGTCTTCCGCCGTTGTTGCAACAATGGTAACTTGTCCGTTATCGTTAACAGTGACAGTATCAACGGTAACACCATCTCCAGATATTGCCGCTTGTAATGGGCTGTAATTTCTGTTTCCAGACATAATTATTTCTATCCTTTCGCCCTCCTTCAACAGAGAAGGGCTTATAAAATTAATGATCGGCGGCCCAAAGTCGTCAATAACATCATCAACAGACTCTTGACGCGCCTTAAAAACAAAATCGTCGGTAGTAAGTATTTTACCGCCGACGACGAGGATGGTGTTATTCGTTGCCTGAGTCATCAATCATCCCACTCTGCCTCCGCATAATACCTTCGCCACATGTTTTCCGCGACACATTCATATATATAAACTCCGTCGTAATATCTCTGACCCCTAATCCCTTGCGAGTTTGGGGAGGGCTTTTGTTCAACATAGGTTTCAGTAGGAGAAAGGCTTTGTACGTTGCCTGAATCATCAAATACGGGAATATCACCACTCTGTACATCTACAGGCTTGGCCATGGATTTTCCAATTAAGTAAGACATTTTTCACCTAGAAAATAAAGAAGTTCTCACCATTAGAATAGATAGAAGCAGATCCGTCATCATTGCTTACAACAAGTTCTGACTCTCCATCTATCGTTTCACCAGCAGCAGGCAAAATAGTGATGTTGTTCGTCGCTGCGTTACCATCCTCATCTTTTATTATATACAGTTTTCCGTCGCCAGCCAAATTCGCGGCCTGCAACTGAAGGGTGATGTCACCAGTGGATGTTTTACAGCTAAGAATTTTATCAGCAACCTTAACCGTATATGGAGACATTGCGTTTGTAACGTCTACGGTTTCAAGGGCAGGCGGCAAGATCGGCGATCCGCCACCACCACCGCCAGATGTTCCATCGCTTGAGTAAATCATCATGACATCGAGGTTAAAGACGGGATGCTCAGTGGGATCAAGTCCGATGTATAAAGGCTCAGATGCATCAGATAAAACCGATGCGTAACCAGAGATTCGCGCTCTCTCTACGGCGTCATAAACCATCCTTGCAAAAGTTGCAGTCGCCGTATAGGTGCCGATGTTGCCGCGTATGTAAACGCTGACACGGGCCTCTCTAACGTCGGTGCGGTCTGCGCCAAAAAGAGGGATCGGTGGTGGGCCACCCTGAGTGAAGCAGAAGATGCTTCGATGCGGAATGTACCTTGACGGAGCGCGAACTGGGCCGCGAAAAACATCCGTGCCAACAGTGCCGACAAGCTCTGCTTCAAGGTGGTTTGCTAAATCTAAATCAGGGGTTGGCATTTTTAGACCTCTCTACCGTCTTGACGGGCCTTTTTTACAACCAAAATCTCAGAGCGATTATTGCTTTGAGAGTCATACGGAGGGTTTTCTTGACGGTGAAAAAACACTTGCGATGGCTTGCGAAGAAAAGTTTTTATTGCGCTAACCAGCCCTTTTTTAAATATTTCATTGCTTACAGAGTTGGCCAAATATTTCCGGTTTCTCTCCTGTGTGGCCGCATAAAAAACATAATCATCTTCAAAGCCAGCAATGGGTCCACCGTAACCTATTTCAACTGTGGCTCGGATTCCTGTTGATTTTGTTGCGAGGTAACCAGTTGACTTTAACAGCCTTGTGTCAACAGGAACTATCTGTTGGGACTTGCGCCAAACCTCTATTGCCCCAAAGTGCGTTATTTCCTCTGATGACTTCTCAAGATTCTCTGCGATCTTGTTTGTTTTGGCGACAAAATCACTGATGTCAAACTTAATCATTTAGACCTCGATTTCGTAATGGTCTAAATCACCGTTTTCATCAACCAGTTCTAATATGAATTTGGGCCTGCGAGCAAGAGTTCGGTCCAAGGGGCTGTCGCCAGGAAGCCAAAGTCGAAAGTCCATCTGGATTTCAGTCTCGGTGTAAATTCGGTGTGTTGTGTCAAGACGTGTTCCGCGACCAAGCTCACGAGTTCGATCAACAGGCTCAACGCGAGCAATCATTGTTCTAGTTGAACCGTAAGACAGATCGCCATCTACGCCTACGCCTGTTGGCGCTGCATAGCTCATTTTTTGCTTGAATTGCGATGCGAGCTGCGGGTCCAACATATTAACAGTCCTCGTCAGTCACAGGAGAGTCGTAATCATCCATACCTATACTGAAAGCAGGTTGAACAGCGTCGGTATCTGCATCAAGATCGTTTTTACCAGAGATTGTCATTCCACCGAAGAAAACTTCGGCACCATTCACGCTGTCTCGCCTTAGTTCTTTTGCTTTTTTCGCATACGCCTCTGATCTCTGAGACGCCTTAACTGATAAGCGACCGTTGGTTGTATCTGCCTGACGCGCATACTTCGACGAGATCGCATCACACGCTGCCGCCGCTGCCGGATAAGGGGAATCGGCGTATAGAGACAGGAAGTAATCCACCTCGCTGTCCTGCAAAAGCGCATCAGTGCTGATAGTGTCTCCCGTAAGAAGTCTAACGGCATCGCGTTTAGAGTTTTCAGGGTCCGACGTATATGTGAATGCCATTTTTAATCCATATCAGGCTTTGGTAGAGTAGCAGCCTCAAGGGTTGTCTCAACAGGCTTCTCTTTGCTTTTTGACGCCAAAATCGAACCAATCTTTTTCTTTGTCTTTGCTTTTTTCTTGCCCTTTTTGCTGGAAAGGTTTTTAGACATAGCGTCAACTATGCTCACATTCTCAACAGGTTTTTTGGCAACAGCGTCTACCGCCATAAGCTCAATCCAGCCCTTTTTAATAAAGGCATCAACATTGATGATTTCAGAAGCGTTTTCTGGCAACACGTCGCCAATGTAAAATATCTGACCACCGACTTTTAAAACTCTTAAAGCTTTATACATTATCTTCTCCATTAGAAGACGGCCCCCACGAACGAGGGCCGTGTTTTTATTAGCTTACAGCATCTTCAAAGAAAGCGCCACATTCGCTAGATACTAACTTGGCATCAAAAGACATTTCGCCTTCAATACGGTCAGCAGCGAGGTGTTCCATGCGGTAACGCTTGATTCGATTACCTTCAGGACCTGCGCCCATCAATCCGTTCCAAGAGAACATGTATCCACCGGAAGGGGTCAACAAGCTTGGGTTTGGAGCGGAGTAGGTCAACAACGCGCTCTTGCCTAAGATGAATTCTGTCGAAACAGCAGCACCTTCAGCAGCGGTATTGTTGGTAGCAGAAGCAACGATAACTCGATCCAGATCCAAGAGTGAGGCCAAGATGTCAGTCGTGACGATGCCACGCTGGGTGTACTTGATGCGCTCAATAACTTGTTCGTTGTTACGAAGACCACGGTAAACAGGAGCAGACAGCACCAAAGTATTTGGACGCTTGCCAGTCTTTTCCATGATAGCTTCTGATTGTTCCATGATGTTATCAATAGGAGTGCCATCGGTTTCATCCCAACGCTTGAACTGACCAGCAGCAGGAACGCCAGCAACACCGTCAAGATCAATATCCCAGATACCAGTCTTGAAGAATCCGTCAGCCCATACTCGGTCACGCTTCATCATCAACTGTTGAGTTACGTAACGAGCGGCATCGGCTTCAACATTGACAGCAGCGTCAGCGTTTGCACGAACTTGATCGTCAATGTTCTTGTGGATTGCGTAAACGTCGCAGAAGTATGAAGCGGAGTTGTCCAAACGGAAACCACCACCAGCAGACTCTGTGCCAGGTGCGCGAAGAGCAGCTTCAGAACGAAGCAGGTCACCACGGTTATATACGAAATACCGATCACCCTGTCTTTGAACAGGAACGATTGGAAACACTTTGTCAGCCACAAAACCAGCGGCCTCTTGCATGTACGCGATACTGATATTCGACAGCGCCGCGTTTACATGTACATCACTTGCAGTAGGTAAAGGCATGTTATGTACTCCTTAAATTATGAGGCACGGTGAGGTGCTTCAGTGTTGATCAAAGCGGTGAGAATTTCACCAGAGGCAGCGCCAGTTAAGGCAGTACCGACGACATATTCATCAGTGTCAGTGCCTGGGGTCTTGGAGTCAGCAGTGCCTGATGCATCTGTGCCAACAAGTTCGCCAGAGTTAATGGTTGCGCCTGCGAGCAATTTTGTTGCTCCGCTAACACAAACAGTTGCAGCCTCGCCAGAACCAGGCTTGTTTTGTAAAACGCCAACTGGGGCGTCGGTTGCGGCTGCACAGAGAACTGCTTTGCCAGCACTTAATTTTACCAGTTTGTATTGATCGCTGGAGAGGTCTGCGCCTGCTTCAAGCGTAATACAAGTCAAACTTTGTTGAGTTGCCATTATTAGCTCCTTTTATTGGATTCAAATTCGTTATTATAAGCTTGAAAAAGTTCGGTATTGCTCTCCAACACCTTGGCGCGAGCCTGATATACGGAAAGATCAGGATTGTCTTTACGTAACTCGGCAGCACGAGCCTCTACCTTGTCCCATGCAGTACCAGTTTCTTCTTTGGCCGCTTGACCAGCTTCTTCTAATACTTCAGAGGTTTCCATAGCTTTGTTTACAGATTCTAAGATAGATTCAATTTTTGCCGTTGCTTCTGGCGCTACAGCAGTTAACTCTTGGAGCAATTCACCAAGGTCAACAGCAGTGGTTCCAGGAACGCTGCCAAAATCTGACTCAGCTTTAGTGATAAATTGCTTTCGCAACTTTTCAGCTTTCATCACATTGATTTCTTTCTCTAGTTCCTCAGCCTTTTGAATGGCTTCAGATTGGCTCTTAAAAAGACTTTCCACCTGATCACGAACGTCCTCTGGTACTTCGTTAATATCCAACTCGGTATCAGTAGTTCCCTCGTTATCATCGGAGGTCGTCTCTTCTTCTTCAATGCCTAATAACTCCTTTACGACATTCACACCTTCACCGGAAAGCATTTCCTGGTGTGGTTTTAAAAGTCGCATTGCAGCCGCGATGGCCTGGATGGCGTCATCAGACATTTCATTTTTCTTTAGAGTTTCTAAATACTGCTCTTCGTTTTCAAAGGGCGTATCCAGAAGACTAAGAATTTTATCTTCCATGTCTTTATCTCCTGTAGAGGTTTCATTTTTAAGAACTAAAAACGTGCGGCGATTAGCAGGTCTATCGACAATGCTCACCTCGTGCGTTTCAAGTTCCTTCAATCGCTTAATTTTCATGACGGACTCCTATCATTGCTTGCAGAATTACAAGCAGCAAGTGAATAATATCCAGGCTTACTGTGATAAATGCCCGACATCTTCAATGGGTTCTTTTACTGCGTAGCCACCAATAGAGTACCCTGTGTAAGAGCCTTTTTTGATGCCTGTCCACATTCGGTCATCGTGTACTTTCGTAACCATAACCCAGGAACCCTTTTTGATTTGCTGACCACCTATATCCAGATCGGCGGGTGCAATATAACTTTCTACTATGTCTGCTTTGGCTGGCTTATTGTGCTGATCGCCAATCATTCGAGACTTTATGAGGTAATTATGCGCTGCGTTTTCTATTTCGTCAACAGAAACAACATCATTATGTGCATCAATAACCTCTGGCTCCAAAACAACACCATAAACAAGTCGTCTATCGGTGTCGCTTTTGGTGATTTTAACCTGACGGTCAAATTTCTTTTCATACGCTTTCTTTAGCTCTTCGACCTTGCGTGGAAGGCTGTATTTTGACTTTGAAAACGGATGCGGCATAACAAAATCAACCACATCTAAATAGTGAGCGGCAACATCCTTGCCAAGGGCGACAACAATCGCATTTTTATCCGCCTTGGCCAGCGCGAGGTCAACAAGTGGCCGCCACTCATCAACAGTTTCTTTGTCCGGCGCAGATCTCTTGCCTATCTCATCCGTTACCTCAAAAGGAACAATGTTGACAAAGCTCACCTGGTCTAAGTGGGTTGCGATGGGATCAATTATCTGCTCCCCCAGGTTCTTTTTAATGCTACCGCAAAGACATTCTCCGGCATCAATTTCATCAAGAGTTGGCATCAAAGAAAGAAAAACAAGGCTTGCGTTCTTCTCGGTCTTGTTGTCAACCAGGGTTTTAAAAAACTCTTTGGTAGTAACGCCATCCGCAATCGTCTCTGCGATACCATCAAGCTCTCTGTCTTCATCAGTCAGAGTAATGATTTTTGCTGACTCGGTTGGGTCCTGGTCTTCAGATGTAACATGGTCTGCCACCCTGAAATCATCATCAAGCCATCCCGTTTCCACGGTTTTGCCGTGTGCATCCACGAGGGTGTACTTATGCTTTCCAGAAAGCATGGAATGACTTTTCTTGCCCTCAACCTTTAAAACAGTTGATGGCCTCTTATCAAGACGACATATTTCTTCGTCTTCCTTGCTGTAAATCCACGAACAATCTTCAGACTTTTTCAGGAGCATCGCAAGCTCAGGCCAAGTACCGACCTCAACTTTCTCATACAAGTCATTAGCAACCATGAGGGGGTACATTCCGTCGCATAATTCTTTAAGCTTAAAAATATTATTCATCTTCCTTGTTGTCCTTGATTCCATTCTTAATATTTTATTGGCCCACGAGCGTCCGGCGTCGCCACCCCATCCGTGCCACGCTTGCCAGCCCTTGCCTTTTTCACTCCATGTAGAACCTTTTTTATCTACCTCGTGACGATCAAAATAAGCCTTCATTCTCTTAACGGTATCAAGAGAAAGGCTTTTTCGGTTCGATAAATCCCTGGCCCTTGCTAGGCCAACGAGGGTCATACCTCGCTGAGATGGCGGCTTTTTTGCACGAACCTCTAACGCGCGTCGAGCTGCGTCAGCAACGGACTGCGGTGGGCGAAACGATTTAGACTTCTCTAAGCCCTCAGACTTTTTAAGGGCCGGATGGCCGCTAGGCAAAAGATCGTTGTCGGTAATGTATTTAGAATTTTTTGGCCTGCCCTTAGACAGCAAATAAAGAAAAGCGTTAACCCTAGCAAAAGCCCACTGTGATCTGGTCATACCAGGTCGATGGGATGTGGAGAAAGCGCCTGCTCCGCGACGATAAACCGCCTTTAGTTTGCCCATGGTCGCTTTTTGCCATGACTTTGTGTTCTTATCGTTGTGAGCATCAATCTTGTTGCGGAGGGTTTTCTCGGTAGAATCGGTAACAATTATTCCGCCTCTGGAGCCGGATGCCGAACCTGGCTTGTTTCTACTGGAACCGGAACGCCTATCGCTTGGAGGAGCTGGGGTGGAAGATGCATCGCCTTTGGCCTTTTCAATTTCTTTAGCGAGCGAGTTAAGGTATCCATTCACTTTTCCGTAGGCCCACTTTTCTCTGCTCTGGGCTCGGTTTTCCTTGTATGACTTAAGACCGTCCGAGTAGACTCTTTTAAGGGCACCAAGAGTTGCTCTAGTCTTTTTATCATCTCCGTACCTGCTGTTGTGGGATCGCATTTTTCTACGCAAAGCATTCTCAACAGGCAGCGATACTTTATAACTCTTTGTATTACGTCCATCTTTTTTCATCCTGTCATACTCAGCGTGTGAACCGCAAGGCATGTATGTCCCATCGGGCATTTTATGAATCTTGTCGCAACCCATAGAGCGAGCCACGGCGTAGGCTTGCTCAGTCGTCTTGTAGGGCATCTTCTTCCTCCTCAACAACTTCCTCTTCCTCAATATCTTCCACAAGCTTAGTCTCTGGTCCCGCCTCGGGCAGACCCGCCATCTCGCGTACCTTGGCCTCCACTGCAACATCTGGTGTTAACAGGTTCGCACCCGCCACTCGCTGGATAAATGTTCCAACCTCATCCAATGGGGCTTTCTCTATGTCGCCATGCTTAAATCGCGGCCATGACTCTCTGGGAAACACTGGATTGAGCTTCATCAGTCGAGCAACGGCAAAACGATTCATCACTGCCTCAATGGAGTCTAGGATGCCGCCCAATGCTGATGCAAAAAGGTCGGTCTTGGATGACGCCAGAGCGAACGACCCGTGAGAATCAGTACCGAGCAAAATGAACTCAGCAAGTACTGACATCGCGATGCGAGACTCGTATCTCTTGATGGTTTCGTTGGTATCGATTTGACGCCGCCCTCCGGTCGATAGAAGCGATAACTTGAACCCTGTGGGCCTGTTGTCGGAGTCAACCTCGGAAGGCATTAGAACGCCTTCTCGTTCGTCTCTGCGGATTTGCTGAATCAGCGTCTCAAGGTTGTTGCGGAGGGTTTTCTGCTCCGCCTTTGCGTTTGGCATCATGATTTCAGGTGGAACCTGCAATACGGGCAACCCAGCCAGTTCACGCTCAATACCGATGGCTTCAAGTTCCTGGATGCGCTTTAAGAAAAAATAAGACCGATAAGCGTTGCGAAGCAGCGAGCGGCCTTCAGGATTGTTCTTGTTTACTTCCGTGCGGAAAAGCAGCGCCTTTTCGATGGGGATAAACACGGTCTGGTAGTTTGGAGATGCGTTTTGATAAAAGCCGCGTATGCCGCCATCCTCATCTAGCGCCCATTCTGTGATGGAGTCTTGCGAGCGTGTTGCTATCTTGCGCCACCCTATGAGGCCATCAGTGTAGTTTGATCGGTATTTTGGGCTGCGTGAGTCAGGTCCACGTCTAATCTTGTAGACAATCTCAAAAGCGGAGAAACCAAAAACAAGCATGCTAAGTATTTCCGATATAAGATCTTCCCATGTTAGGGACATGTCATCGAAAGCACACTCGCGCAAAAACTCTGCCGCACGTTCAGCCTGTGGGTGGCCAGAATGGTTTTCCTCGACTGCCCATGGCACCTGTCTTACCAAGGCTTTGATAGCATAAAGAATGGAGCCAACGATTGCGTCATTATCTCGCATCTCTTTATAGACACGAATCGCCCTGTCGCCGGAAAGCTTAGTCAGCCATTCCTCGTTGATGTTGCCGCCTGTGTAATTTAAACCTGTATGACCGATAATATCTAAGTTGGGGTAGCGAGCCATCTACAGTCTCCAGGGGTTATCGCGAGTACCGAATCCCCAATTAAATTTTGCCAAATCCAAAGGTGCTTTTCGCTTCAGCATTAACTCTGTTAACGCATGAACCATAGCATCCAGTCGATCTGGAGATTTTCGTTGTCCTGGCTGATAAGTCACCATTTGGTCTTCAAGGTCCTCAAAGATTCCGATATGGTGAACCCGACCCTGCTCATACAAAGCAGAAATGGGTTCAGCGCGAGACGCTTTTGATTTAGTAGCCCAAACAGCTTTAACTGGCACATTGGGGTTTGCGGTTTTTATAACCGAAGTCACCATTTCACCACCCTGGTTGGATTCCGCCACTATACGATCAGCACCATACTCAAAAAAAGCGTTAATTGCAATTCTCGCCCAGTTTTGAGGGCTTTCTCTACAAGATAGATCTGCTATAACATACGCCTTGTTATCTTCGCCAATGCCGCAGACTGAAATGCCTGTCTCATCCTTATCTGATTTAATGGCTGGGTCAACACCAATCACCACGCGCTTGAACTCGGGCGACTTGCTAACGCGACACCTCTCGATGGTAGAAAATCGCCACAAGGAGCCAGGAAGGTCCTCCAAAAGTTCGCCGTAAATCTCTTGACGGCCCAGGGACGTACCCTCATACCTTCCAACCACCTCTTGAAAGAAGTTGTTAGACAAGTTGCTTTTGTTCTCATAGGTCGATCCAGTGGTTACATGGACCCCTTGTGACTTTAATAACTGTCGCATCAACATGTTAGGCTTAGGTGTTGTGGTGATACACATTCTTGGCTTACGCCCCAAACGCAGACCTAGCTTTAAGTGATCAAAGGTTTCATCGTACTGCCATGCTGCAAGTTCGTCACACCAAGCAAGATCATGCTGGGGACCACGAAGCATATCAGGCTCCTGGGAAGAATAAGTAGTAGCAATCGCACCGTTTGGCCATACGAGCCTGCGTTTTGTAATAATATACTCAGGCCTGTTCCATTTTGGGCAACAAGCTAAAATGCCAGATTCGCCCTCAATCATAACATCACGAACATCAGCTGCGGTACGGCCAACCAGTGCAACTCTTTTAGCGCGACCGCTTTCCACCATCATGCGAACAAACTCAGCGCCGCTTCGGGTCTTGCCGAAACCACGGCCAGCGCAAATCAGCCAAACAAACCAGTCTCCCTTTGGAGGAAGCTGCTTGGGGCGTGCCCACATTTCCCACATATGATCCATTTCGGCCAACTGCTCAACGCTCAGGGACGCGAGTATTTCCTGTTTGGTTTTTTCTGGTAGCGCCTGGATTTTCTCCATGGTCGAAGGCATTTCTTTTTTAGGTTTTTTTACTCTTGTTGCCATGGCTAAATATAAAACATTTAATAACGTAATCAAAGCATTATATGATAAAACAAGAAAACAGGAGGCCGCAAGGGTGGAATGGCGATATTCACTGGTTAAAATAGACGAAGACCTTAACGGCGAACCCATGTGCCTGCTTCTAGAGCTTTGCGCTTTTGAGGACGAATTTGGACTTGGGTTTTTTAGGGAAGTGCAGATAACTTCGTTCTATGAGCTTCAAAAAGCATTCTTCGATGTAACCGTTGAGGGGATTAATCACACATTTTACGAAGAAGGCGAATTTCACAGAGATGAGTTTGGCGTTTTAAGGTGGGAGTGCTTTTAGTCCTCAAGCTCGGGCGCAGGGAGTTCGGCCACCACCTCTTCTTCTTCCTGTGGCACCATATCCAAAATCTTAGACATCAAACGCTCTTTTGCCTCTTTCATATGCTCAAGCTTCATGTCTGCCTTAATATCAAGTCGATCAGGCGCATCCAGACCAACCAACTTAGATCTGCGCTCCATGATCTTTAATACGCGATCAATAGCGGTAAGTTTGCCATCCATACAGTCTGCCCAGATAGCGGTCTGAAGCTCATCTAGGCGCGTTAGCTCTAAAGACCTAATCTGCTCTGCTTGACCCTTCATCTCTTTTGCGAGAGCCTTCAATGCATTTGAAATGATGTTCTTAACGCGGTCAAGCGGCATATCAAGCTCGCCAGAAATCTGCTGTGCGTCTAAGCCCATCTTTCTCAGCTTTAAAACATTTTTTGCGGTCGTTCTTTGAGCAACACCGTTGCGTAAACTTAAAATATCAGTCATACTGGTTACTTATCATAAAAGGAGGACAAATTGAAATTAGGAAGCCAACTCGATAGCGCATTTGAACTTCCATGCGAAGACATTATTAAGCTATATAACGAAGGCATTGGCATATTGTCTATAGCCGTTAGACTAAAGATTCCTGCCGCAAAAATAAGAAGATACCTTACCGAGGGCAACAGAATTGCCGAATACAACAGAAAAGGCAAGTCTCAAAAACACATAAGAAAAGTAATGGCAGTCTCAAAGGATCGCATCAGGGCTGTCTCCGATTTGGGTATGCGTGAAAGATATTATGAGCCCCATGACGGCAAAGGCTTGCCCGATTACATGATATAAGATAAATTTTAAAAACCTTTTGTCTTGACCGACCTGACTGGCGTGTGCCTACGGGTCGGTTTTTTTATGGGCGCAAAATGATAGATATAAAAGAAAAAATATATGAGCTTGAGCGCATTTTAGACCTTGAAGCTAAATCATACAGACCCATGCAGAACGTTGTTGATATGTATTTCAACGGTGATGAAGATCGCGCAAAGCTTTTCTTTTACGCCATTGGCGTGTATCAACGCGGATTTATTAGCAAACAAGAGCTTTACGAGCTGGCGAACATGGCAGGCGCAACAAGGGGTCTTGTGGACAGCCTACTGGATCGAATGGGTGTTTAATGAACAAAGCCGTGTTGTCTTTATTGGTTTTATTGTCTTTGGCTGGATGTGATGAAGACATCGCGATGGTTTCAAAGGCTTGCAATCTCCCCTGTTACGCTGGCCCCCCTGGAACGGCAGGCA
>TARA_R100000654_G_scaffold2410_2_pt1 | contig 26767 bp, 48 predicted proteins | sample TARA_R100000654 | Tara Oceans TARA_R100000654 (sample SAMEA2622473) | marine metagenome | biome: marine biome (ENVO:00000447); feature: surface water layer (ENVO:00002042); material: "saline water (ENVO:00002010), including plankton (ENVO:xxxxxxxx)" | depth 5 m
ATATTTTGTGATATGTTTTTTTTAAGAATGTTTTGATGAATGTTTTTATCCATTTCTTTATGTAATATCGTACAAGTCTCATCACTAACAAAATTGGTGATGACAACACATCAAAGACTAACAATCCAATATCCACTATTCCATCAATTACATTGTCTGCATTTGCAAACCTTTCTTTTATTTTTTTTACAATCTTAATCATCTTCCCAATCCAATTTTTTTAAATAATCAAAAAAAGATATATCTAACCACAGTTCTAAAATATGTAAGCCTATACCAAATAATAAAATATAGTACATTCGTTTGTTAGCTTTATTTTTATAGGCGTATCTCACCAATTAAATCCGTAAAAGTGAATATGTTGAAACATATCAAAAAGAATTTCTGCTATGTGTAAGGATATTTCTATAACCAGAAGCACAAATATTATTTTATTTGCTTTTGTCATTGTTGTTTTTTGCAAATCCAAAATATGCACCAACAAGTGCTGATAAAGAACCATACATCATCATCAATATTGAATCAGCTTTTGCAAATTTATCTGGATTGATTAGAACGGCAATGGTGGAAATAAACATCATAATCAAAGCACACCACGCCATATATCTTCTGTTTTTTTGATAAGTCGTTTTGTTAATCATTTTTTTTGTCCTTCGGTATAATTATATCCCTATACTCTTCTTCTCCCTCTAACAATACACTTTTTTTTGTACTATGCCAACACACAACAGGAGATTTGTAAGGTAAGACAGAAATCTTTGGAAATCGTTTCCATTTAAGTTTTCTTTTTAGTTTTCGCAATTATGTTGTCAAAAATTCAATGAATGTAATTATTGCAGAAGATATTATAACAAATAAATATATCCAAAACCAATGCGATGACATACATTTTTTTAGAAATCTATCCATAGATTATCTTCCCATTGCTTTCCAGATAATGTAGAACACTACCCATAAAGAACATAAGCCACCAATAGCTATCAATATATACATTATTAATTTTTCTCTTTCTCTTTTTGCTCTAAGGATTGCTTCTTTTCTTTCTTTGCGTAATCTGGCTTGAATGCGTAATATGTCATTCCAGGCATTGAGTCCATAATTTGCGTTCATAAAATTTCGTAACTCATCTTCCATTTGTTTTGCTTTTTTTAATGCAACATATGTTTCTAAACTTTCTTCTTCTACAGAACCAATTTTTCCCTTTTTACTTTTGTGTGCGTTCTTAATATCGTCAACAGAGTGCATAAAGCGACCCACATCTTTTATCATTGACTCGGCATCTTTACCAAGTTCAAATCCTTTTTTCAAAGTATTAAATGCTGTTGTTGCAATTCCAAGAACTGAGATTGGGTCTAACATTTAGTTTTCCCTTTTTGTAAATCCCATTTGGAATCTGATTAATTTGCCATCTGGCTAATTATAATATACTAGAAAATCTCTACAATTTCAATGGGGGGAGTGTATGTAGCTAATATCTTTTTTTTTAGATTATATACTGGAGTCTTTGTTGCAACTGACTTTACATCTTCAATTATTGTTTTCTTAAAAGCATTGTCGTAATATCTAAAGTCTGCTACATAAGTTCCAATTTTTTTATCGTTTACAATCAATGGAATCTTTGGATGACATTCCAAATCTTTTATTTCATTTTCTCTTAACATTAGTTTTAATTCAGAATATCTATTTGCTTCTTTGATAGAATCAAATCTAATGCCGTCAACAACTTGTGGTTTATTTTTGAATTTGTTGTAAGAAGTCATTGGCCTGTACTTTTCCTTCTGTAAGTTCATATATTTTGTTCAATGCACTTGGTCTTGGAAATCTACCACCATAAACCCATTTTATCACAGATGCGTAGCTGACGCCCATTTCGTTTGCAAACTTCTCTCTGGATATCCCATTTAGTTTTAAATAGTCTTTTAAATTCATATTAATATTATAAGGCATTATTTTAATTTGACAAGTTGTACTTTTTGTATATACTGAACTCATAAAAAACCCAACGAGGTAATATGAGTAAACTAGAAAACTATATAGAATATTTTTCTGCATCAACAATAAATCTATTTGTTCGTGATAAATCAAAATTTATTTTAAAGGTTGCTGGGTATGATGATTTCAATGGTAATCCTTCAACACTACGAGGGAGTGCAGTTGAGAAACAATTATTATCAGTTCCTTTTTATAAAGAAAAAAACATCCAAGAGCATATAGATGATGCTTTAGCATTTTATAGTTCTGAGTTACTAGGTCTTAATCAAAAATTTGATGAGAAAAAAATAGAAAAAGAAAGAGCAGATATTCCACACTATGTTATGTCTGGATTTCCGACTTATTATAATATTGATGATGAACCTATCAAAATGCAATCCAAAGTTGAATTAAATATAGATGGTCTAAAGTTACCTATTATTGGTTACATAGATTTAGAATGTGAAAGAAGCATTAGAGATTTAAAAACCACTAGAGCAATTCCATCTGCATTACCTCATTCGGTTAATAGACAATTAGCAATATATTCTACTGCAACAAATAAAGATGCTTGGGTTGACTATGCTTCTAAAAAACATTGCACCACTTATCGTGTTAGTAATATTGAAAACACAATGAAAGAAGTCGTTGCTATCTGTCAAGGTATTGAGAAGTTTCTATCTATATCTGATGATATAAAAGAAATCGCTTCAATGCACTATCCAAATCTGGACTCTTGGGAATGGGGTCAAGATGATATTAACAATGCAAAAAAACTATGGAGTATAAAATGATACATACAACTGCTGAAGGTAATGCCTTCATAAAATATTCTAGTGATGAAACTGATAAGATACTTGTTGCTTTATCAAAATCGCAAGAAGATTTTCAACCTTTAAAAAAGTCTGGTAAAAATCCTCATTTTAGAAGTGAGTATTCTACACTAGCAGACATTTTTGAATCGTGTATGCCTAGCTTAAAAAAACACAAACTATCCATACATTCTTGTATGTGTAGAATAAACACTAAAAACTTTTTCGTACAAACGATTATACACACCGAGAGTGGACAGTTTCTTAGTTCTAGTGCAGATATGGGTACATATGACAATATCCAAACTGTAGGTAGCAAAATAACCTATCTAAGAAGGTATCTGCTTCAACCTATGTTAAACCTTGAAGGTGATATAGATACAGATGATGATGGAAATGCTGGTCAAGAAGCCGACAAACCAAGTATAGAAGTTAATACTTTAAAATATATTGATTATAAAGGTAATGAAGTTAATACATCTGACATTGTTCTTTGGTCTAAACAGTTAAATAGTCTTGTAAATTATATACAAAAGAATGATGGAAGAGGAACACCTAGACTTCGTGAATATGCAAAATGCTTTAGTTTTGCAGAGAAACTATTAAAGAAAGAACCAAACGAAATCGTTCAAAAAAATATTAACTTAGCAAGGGAGATTCTTAATGCCTAAATTTAACAAAACACAAAAGGTCTTAGCACATCTTAAAAAATATAAATCAATTACACCTAAAGATGCTTATGACTATTATGGTTCAATGAGATTAAGTAGTATTATTTTTAATCTAAAGAATAATTATAATATTATAACTGACATTGAAGATGCAACTGACAAATATGGTCACAAGGTTAGATATGCTAGATATAAATATAAAGGTGAAATTAAAGGAGTATAATATGGAAGATAAAAAATTAAACAGAGGAGCATTATATAATTCTACTGATAAAATATTTAAAGGTGGAAAAATAAATGTTAATGGGGATGACCAGCAGTTTCTTGTTTCGGAATACACAAATAAAGAAGGTAAGAAAAAGTTTCCTATTTATGTCAAGGTCGGTTATTTTAATATTAATACAAAAAAAGAACAAGGTTCAAACCAACCAGATGTTTATGGTAATTTTGAATTTAATACTTTTAATTTTAAGATTGCTGGATGGAAACAAGTCAAGAAAAGAGATGATGGTTCTGAATTAAATTATTTATCTGTCTCTGTTGAGTTTGACAAAGAGCAAGAGAAAGGTCTTGACGAAATTGAAAAGAAACTGGATGATAAGGATTTAGATGACAATGTACCCTTCTAAGATTGGTTTTATTAATAAGGATGGGTATATTACAGATGAAAAAGGAGTCTGTATAATAGACCATAAAGGAGAGAAGATACTTGTTCCGTCTGCATATAGAAAATATTATGACAAAGCGATATGTAAATAAACAACATCTTTCTTGGATACATAATCAAAGGTGCATAGTAGGTGATGATAAATGCCAACCTCCCCTACAAGCACATCATCTATTAAAACCCTTTGATGGTATTAAGGGAATGGGAAGAAAGTCTAATGACAAGAACCTCGTTCCCTTATGCCTATTTCATCATACGGAGTTGCATAGGATGGGTAGTGAATCTAAATTTTCGCAGAAATATTTTGGTGATACTCAGAGTCTTAAAGTGTTAGCCCAACAATTTTGGTTGAAAAGCCCATATTATGAGTAATATAATTCAATACAATCAACATAAACTTTTAAACGGAGATATTACTAAAGGTTATATAGACCTTTTAATGAACAACGAAAAGTTTGATATATTGTATTCTGACCCACCTTGGGGAATTGGTAATCTAAAGTTTTGGAATACTATGAATGCTAAAATGAATAATATAAATAAGTTTGAGGTTGATTGGGAATATTTTGTTAAATGCTTTTGTGATATAATCAATAAATATAGCAAGTCAAATTCTATTGTAATCATTGAAATGGGATTAAGGTTCTCTGATTATTTTAGAAATGTTATAGAAAAAAATACTGAGTTTCAGATGAAACAAATTTTTAACACTTTGTATAGAGGTGGGCATAAGTTACTACCTTTGCATATTATGTATTTTGCAAACACTAATAACTTTAGTTTTGATGAATCTTCTATCACAAATACCTTTGGTGATAAGTGTACAGATGCTATAATACAGCAATGTGCTTTTGACGGCGCAGTGGTTTTAGACCCTTGTTGTGGCTTTGGTCGCACATTGCGTATGGCACATAAATATAATATGATTTTTAGAGGTAATGAAATAAACAAAGCAAGACTAAGTAAAGCAATAAAATATGGTGAAACTTTATGACCAAGACTAATAGAATTATAAGAGGAACTTATTCTGATTACAAACTTATCAAATCAAGAAATGTAATTCAGATTGGAGTAGAAATACCTATAGAAAAAGCAGAAGAATTTGTATCAATGTTCGGAATGCCACAACCATCTACAGAAAAATGGGTAGCTATTGCTGGTTTGAATGAGGAAGTTGTCAACAAGAACGAAGAGGTTGTTAAGACAATTCAACAAGCTGGAATGTTATGTAAAGAAGTAAACTTTGGTAGATTTCTAAGAACACAAAAAAAGATGTTAGATGTTATTCCCAATCAAGAAGATACTATTGCTAAAGGTTTAAGAGCAATACTTGGTATTAAATCTAGGACAGATTTTCATAGTGACCCAGTATCTGTAATGACCTTTAATAGACTTAAAAGTGAATATGAGAAATGGACTATTGAGAATTAATTTCTTTCCAAAAATCTAAGACTTCTGCTTTTTTTAAATCACTCTCTGTAAATTTTGCTAATAAATCATAGAAAAACTTTTTACCTTCTTTGGATGTTTGTTTTTCATAATCCTCTTTAAGTGCTTTGATAAGTGTAAATCTATTATTACAGTAGTGAGTAGCTATCCCTTTTAAGAATGAGTTAATCTGCATTCTATCTCCGTGCATTTGACAGAGAGTGACATATGTGCTTTTTAGACCATCTTCTGGACAGTTTTGAAAACTATTTATTACATCAATATTTGTAAATGGATGAACAGTATCATCATCTGCAATGATATTCCAATGCACTTTTGCTAAATTTAATTTATCAAAAAAAAATTTAATTTGGTCTCTATATAATGTCACAATAGTCTTCTAGTTTTACTTGTATGTACCATCTATTATTATTGTTTTTCCACTTAGGGTCTAACCTTTCCCAGATGTCTTCAAATCTAGTCTTTTGTTCTTCAACCATAATTTTTGCTATTGCATAATCTAAGTCTAATAATTCTTCTTTTTGTTTGTTAAATCTCATTTGTTTTTTTCCTTATATATTTGTTTATAAATAGCATTAATAACATCAACATATTCTGCTTGTGAAAACCTTTTGATATTGATTTCAGAAACAAGTTGTTTAAATAATGCTAGTTTGTCTTTCTTGTTCATATCTTCTCCCATTGCTTGTAAAATGCTATCAAAATAATCTCTCATTGATTTATAATCGTACCTAATTATGTCATCTCTTATGACAAATGTTTTAGGTATTTTTATATAATCGTCTTTCATTTTAAAATATTATATCCTCTTCCTTCCATACATTTTCGCACAATTTCTTTTCTAGTGCTATAAGTATTTGCACCAGAGAATATTCCTCCAGTAATAACACCACCACCAGCACCAATTATTGCAGAATTTTGAACACTAATATTACCAGTTGAAAATCCAGCATATGCTAATGCACCAGATGCTATTGCTCCTAGTATTCCACTCTTTATTGCACCCCAAGTAATATTGCTAGTATAGGATTCTTGTTCAGAAATATTTTCACATTCCATTTTATCAGCATAGTAGTTCTCTGGATTAGTTGAACTCTTTGGGTCTATAATATATTGGTTACTTGCACAACTGACCAGCAATGATGTTGCACAAATCATTGATATTTTTTTAAACATAATTGTTACTCCTTTTTTTTACATATTAGTTAATTGTGTTTATTTGTCAACAAAAGTTTTTATTTACAAACATATATTGACTTACAACAACAGAGGTACTATGATGCACCTTTAATATAGGAGTAATAATGAACGATGAATTAAAAAGATATATAATACAATTTGATACTGGTGCTAGAATGACTTTGAGTGCTTACTCTAAGAGTGATGCAATTACAAGAATGAAATATCAATTTGGTAAAGAAGCAAAGTTTATTGGAGAATGTAATGAAGCATATTAAACAAATTACAGAAAGTTTTTATGAATTTTCTAGCGAAGATTTAAAATTGCTAAGAAAAAAAATGTATAAAACTCAACAAGAGATGGCAAATCTTTTAGCTTTCAAAGATAGGTCATCTATTTGTTTCTATGAAAAAGGAAACAAGATGTCAAAACAGAAAGCATTACTTTGTAACTTAATGAAAAACTATATGGAGATGAATAATGATAATGGAAATGCTTAGTGCCTTTGGGTTAACTTATGGTCTAACAAAATATTTAAATGAAGATTACTTTTATGCGAAACAAACTGCTGAAAGAAATAATACTCACTGTGAGTTTAAATATGTTGGAAAAACTATTGTGCAAGATGGTGAACGACTATTTGAACTTACAGACCCAGAGGGAAACAAATATATTTTATTCAAACAAGTTTGTGAGAATATACCGAAAGCAGTCGGCAAACCATAAGTATGAAGCAAATCAAAATTTTCTTTAAGGCATTGTATATATTGTTTGGTATTGTAATAATTATGTATGGAACTTTATTTTTAGTAGTTCTTGGTCTTAAAGGATTTGATTATGGAGAAGATACTATCCGACACATTATGGGAGTCTGACAAAATGGCATTAGCAATAAATCCAAAACAAGTAACTACATCCCACGGAGTTGTGGATTGTGGAGATTTATCTGCATATACTTGTAGAAAAATTATTAATGAAAGAACACGACCATCTAATAAGTCTGTTAAAGGTAGAATACAAAATGATGGGAGTTATAAACTAAGTAAAAAAAGAGATGTTGATTGTTGGATTATAGATGAGAAACAACAATGGATAGATGAAATAATTATAAATACTGCTGAGACTGCTATGAGTTATTTAGACTATAACTTAGTTGGGTTATTAGAGAGACCACAACTATTAAGATATACAAGTCCTAGCAAGGGTTATAATTGGCACGTTGATTTAGGTCAAGGAGAGGCATCAACGAGAAAAATTTCTATATCAATATGTCTTAATGAAGATTTTGTCGGAGGAGAAATATTATTTTTTTCTGATGAATTATATAAACTTGAATTACCATTAGGTAAGTGTATTGCATTTCCAAGTTTTTTATCGCACAAAGTTTTGCCTGTAAGACAGGGAGTTCGGTGGGCATTAGTAGCTTGGATTAGTGGAGAACCATTCAGATGAGAACATTATTATTATTTACATTATTTGTTTTATCATTACCTAAATCTCAAGAGATTTTAAATGTTTATGCTAAAGACAAATATGATAAACAAAAATTATTTGATAACTATGGTAGGTATCAAGGTCAAATAGATAAAGGAAAATTTTATAGTCCTAAAGGTAAACTCAGATGGACTATAACTAAAGACGGAAAAATTTACGACCCTTATGGTAAATATCTAGGTCAATTTCAAAAATAACAAAAAAAAAGAATCTAATAAAATCAATGACTTATAGTCATTCCTAATATTTATTTATATATTGTGTTGACATACATCAACAACATCTATATATTTATAATATACTAGGAGTAATAATGAAAAAAAAAACAAACAAAAAAAACACTTTACTATGTAGAATCAAAGATAATCTTTTATGGATATTTTTGGTAATACAAACATTAACTCTACTAGCAGTATTCTTTGATGTGAATGTAGATAATATATCTCAAAATCTTGAAAGAGGTTTCTGGATAGTAGCACTTTATCTTTCTAAGAAGTTGGGAGGTTAGGATGGACAATATTACAAAATATGAATTTAAAATACAATTTGCAGATGATGGTCTTACTCTTAAAAAAGTTGGTACACATCAAGAGGTACTAGGTGCATTGTCTGAGGATGGGATGAAAAGTATAACAAGAATATTAGCAAAAAAAATTAAATAGTTTTTCCTTCCTAGAAAAAGAAAGAAAGGGGTTCATTAGAATCCCTTTTTTTTTATCTCTAAACTGATGCCAGTTATCTTCAGTAGTCTTCTAGCTTCTTGCATACCAGATTCGTTTACTAATAAATTATTGTTATGCTCTACAATCATATTTAAGGACTTTAGATGCACAACAATCTCTTCTATGGGTTCTTTGTTCATTAATATAGATACTATCCCTCCAAGTCGTTTACATTGAGACCAGCTTAGTATAGGTTTTCTTTTCCTAAACTCACTTGGGTTTTTTTCCATTCTCAATCCTTTTTGAAAAAATACCAACTGCACCTTTACCAACTCTAATGCCGTATGATGCACTCACAGATATGAGAATAATATGTGTAAACCATTCTGGAGTTGATGTATTTAAAAACTCAAATCCCTTTTTTACATAATCTTGTGTAAAAGGTAAAAAACAACACAAAAGTATTCCGCCTATCAAAATTGTCCAAAATTCGTCTTTCCACGAATCTCCCATTTGTTCGGTCAAACTTTGTTGTAATTCTATTTCTCCAGTCGCTTGTTTCTGAGCAATAACTGCTTTTGATTTTACTTGAGCAATTTTTGTTTCTGCTTCTGCTCTAATCTTTTCGTTTCTCCCTTTAAGCCAAGTAGATGCAATATCTCCTATTGGCCCTAATAATGCTCCTATCATATAACTAATCCTTTCTGATATCCTTTTGCTTTTGTATAAGTTAAAACTTCTTTTCTATTTTCTCCACTCGTCAGAGAACAATGCACCCACCCAGAATCCAAACCTTTGTCTTTGTTGAAACACTCAAGGATAACTTGGTCAAAGTCAAAGTGATTAATAATCATCTCTGCAAGATTAAGAGTTGAAATTCCGATAGCTTCAATATCAACTGCCTCTCCTTTTGTATGTTGGGATGTTGGTTTTGAACCAATAGCTTCACATAATTCTGGACATCTATATCCAGAAGTTATTAGAATTGGTTTATCTATTTTTTCTCGCAGTGGTTCTAATATTTGAGTTGCCAGAAAAGACAGTTTAGGAATAATATCGTCTGGGGGTGTATTGTCTATACCCATTCGTTCTGCTGTTTGACTTTTTGTAAATTCTTGTAGACTAAAATGTTTTGTTAATTGCATATCTATCTCCACCATTTGGAATAAGCACCCATTGATATCAAACCAAGAGTAAATACAACAAATGCTTTTATAATTGTTTCTGTTGCTGTTCGCTTTGCTGTTCTATAACTTTCAATCAACGACCTTAAATCGTGGATATCTTTACCAGCATCTGCATCCTCTAATCCAACTTTTGCTAATGCCCTCTTTGCACCTTCTTCTGATGCAACTCTCAGCATAATCATAAGTTTTGGGTCTTCTCTTACTATAACTTCTAATTCATCTTTCTTCATTACATAGACTCCGTACAACTAAAACTAAATCCATAAATGGATGCGTGGTTTGAATCCCAATTTAAATCATTCGTATCCATTCTCCAAACTCCAACTGTGTTTGTTATGACGCAAGTGGTGGATGCAGTAATAGCAACTTTCAATGCTGGTTCTATTGTCAATGTAGCTGTACCACTACCACTAGCTGACGCATCTGCCACTATCATATGCAATTTTGCACTCGCACCAGTTCCAAACTGAATATAATCTCCTTTAACTAACGCATTACTTTGTGAATTTGTCAATCCACTTACAGGAATTTGATATGCACCAATAGCTGTGTTACTAGCAATGGTTAAGTTATTCTGACTTGCATTCCCTCGTTTCGTTTTGCCATCTGGGTCTCCCATAATGAAAGTTCCCTTTCTTCCGTGTAACTGCATAAAGAAAGTTTGATACTCTGCACTTGTTGCTCTATTCATTGGAGGTAAAGTTATAGTTGCTCTCCATAATGCAAAATCGTGTTCATATGCTTGTTGACTACCAGTAAATGGTGAAGTTGATACACCTACTGCTCTTTGTAATCCCCAAGAAGATTTCTGTACACCTTGAGTTGTTGGAAATGTTAAAGGATAAGTTGGTGCTGACATAATTATGCTCCTGTAAATGCACTAGCAAATTGACCACCACGAAGTCGTGATTCTGCAACTGCCGCTATTGTTTCTTGTTTAAATGATGGTAGCATATTCATCATCTCTGCTCTTATAGTTTGTGCTACTCCAGCACTTACATTAATAGTTTGATTGACTATCGTTTGATTTCCCCCCAACGCATTTGACAACCCAGACTTTGGTACTATCTTACCACTCGTGTTTGGAACAAATAATTCTGCTCCTCTTTCTCCTACTAAGGTTGGCATATCTGGCGCTATTCTACCTCCACCAGCACGCCCACTCATACTTCCTCCCATCATAAAGGATGCAGTAGAACCAGCTTGTCCTCCACCAAAATTCGCCGCCCCTCCAAAGTTAGGAATGTGAGGTGCTGGTGCTAACACTCCACCACTTCCTCCAAATATACCTCCAAGCATACTTCCTAAACCACCAACCATAGACTTAACTATTCCTCCTCCACCTCCACTTTGTGTTTGGAATGCTGTCATTTGTAATCTTATAAAATCTCTAATGATTGAGTTCAGCGCCGCTCTTGCTACATCCTTAAAACTATCCATTGCGTCTTTACCTTCTGTCATAGCATCTGCAATAGATTGTGCTATTCCGTCAAATGCTCTGTCAAAATTATCTTCTAATATTCTGATTGTTGGATTTAATCCGTGCAGTTCGTTTTCCATAGCAGTCAATGCTTCCGTTGCAAATGGAACATTGTGTTCTCCAACTTGTTGTAAAAGAGTTTTAAATTCTGTTATTTTCTCGTTCAATAATTGTTGTTCACTTTTATACTGATTTGCAATACTGTTAGCATCTCTTACTTTATCATTAAATGCTTTTTGTGCTTTTTCGGTTTTCTTTCTTGTTTCTGCTATTTGTTTCTCTCGTTCTTTTGCATCTTCTTCAATTTTTTTCTTTGCTTCTTCAAGTGCTATCTCTTGTTTTATCAATCCCAAAATCGTATTTCTTTGTTTAAGATTCTCTTGCATAGTTGTACCGAAGACTGCTTCTTCTAATCTTCTTTCTGCTTCATCATCAATTTTTGCTAATTTTAATTTTTGATTAATTTCAGCTTGAAGTTTCTGGAAGTCATTCACCTCACCTTCTTTGGGCTTTGCTTTTGCTCTTTTTTGCCTGTCCACTATACTCGCACCAGATGTATCCATCCCTGTCGCAGTAACTAATGTATTTGGGTCATCTATTGAACCTCTCATCAAGAATGGATTCTTTTCTATTTTACCAGCAACTTTTTCTATTTCCTCTCCGACTAACCCTAATTCTTTTCTAAATAATGCTACTCCACTAATCAGAGCAGATGCTCCAAAAAATAATATATTTTTCTTCATTGCAGAATTTAATGCAAGAGTTGCCGTTGTTGCTGTTCCAGTTGCAATAGCATAAGCACCTAATAACTTATTTATGATTGCAACAGCTTTCATAGCAATAAATCCAGCAACAAGTGCTTTCAAAAACATTACTAGTTCTTCAGAATTTCTATTTACAAATTTTATTACTGACACTAATCCTTCCATAGCATCTACTAATGCTAATGAAATAGTTCTAGCAAGTTGTTTCATCTCATCTTGGTTCTCATCCAAGAGTTCGTTCAATCCTTGAAATCTATCTGTAACATTTTGGAAAAACCCTTCATCAGCTATAAGTCGTTGAAAGTTAAATACCTTATCTCCAATCATTGACAATGTACCACTAAGTGTGTTTGCTAAGTCATCTGTTACTTGTCCAAACTCTCCTCCTTTACCAAAGACTCTGGAGAATGCTTCTTTTGTTTCTTCAGCAGATACAGTTGCACCAGCAGAAAATCCTAATAAATCTCTAACACCTTTTTCTCTAAAAATATCAGCAGACGCTATACCACCAGCAAATGACCTTTGAATCTGTGAAGATGCTGTAGCAAAATCTAATCCTGTGACCGCCGCAACATTACCAGTAATTTTTAATATTTCTCCTAGTTCTGTTGCATCCTTCGCAACAACTGCAAGATTACCAGCACCTCTTTGAATTTCACCTAGACTAAAAGGAACTTGTCCAGCAAAGTCTGCCATAACTTCAAAGGCTTTAGCACCTTCTGTTGTAGACTTGAATAATTTTTCTAATCTGATTTTGAGGGATTCTATCTCCATTCCAGTATCAATAACTTTTTTGATACCGATTCCAGCAAATACAGCACCTAATGCCACACCAACTTTTGCCAACCCTTTAACTGTATTTGTAATTTGTTTGTCTAAGTTAGAAAAACTTTGACCAATCTTTTTACTGCTGTTTGCAGTTGCTTTATTGACCTTTCCTAATTCTCTTTTTAAAGAGGATAAGTCAGATTCAATCTTAACTACAAGAGTGTCAACTGTTGTTTTAGCCATTAGTCTGGATACCTTTCCATCAAATCCATTAGTTCGTCTTTGGATAGTGGTTTTTTGGACTGGTCGGTATTAAATTCTTTAAAACCTTCAATAGCAGAGAACAACTCAATCATTGACATATTCCAAAAACTTTCTGGCGATAGTCCTAGAATCCCTAATCCTATTTCCATTAGTCTTTGCCACTCTATGTCGCTGGGTTCTCCTCTGCTCCTTCGTTTCCCTCATTTTGTCCACTATTCAAAGCCGTTGTTACTATTTCTCCAGCACATCTCATACCTTCAATGAGTCCAGCTTCCCAAACCCATTGTTGGACTTGTTTTGCATCAACATCATTTCCACCACCTTTGATGGCTGGAGTTAAGACATTAACAATCTCTGTTACTGTCGCTTTACCTTCACTTAATCTTTGTGCTATTTGCACGATAGAACCACCTATTGAGTTCTCAATTCTAATTAAAGAATCAATCGTCAGTCTTGCTGTCAGCTTTTGCTTCCCCAGACTTAGTTGCAGTTCCCCCCTTTTGGGATTTACCATCTTTAAGTTCTCCTTGTATTTGTAAAGTTTCGTTTCTATCACCAATGTCTCTAACAACTTTGGCTATTACCTTCTGTCCATTGACATCAAAAATATCATTGGCTTTTATGTTAAGTTCGTAAGGAACTTCAAACTCAAGAGTTCCTAAATCAACCCAACCTTCCATTGATTTACCTTTGTGTTCAATCGTGTATGATGTCCAAGTCATAGATACCTACACAGTTGCAAATGTGATTGCACCAGAAGATTCAAAAGTAAATGAGTATGTTACTTCACCATTAAATTCACCAGCATATTCAAGTGAAGTCAACTGGAATGCACCAGTATATGTTCCAAAGTCTGGAACTAAAAACTGATAATTTGTTAAAGTCGCATTATCAAATTTACCTTCTAATGTTGCTTCAGATGCAGAATCTAAAAAAACCCCACTCCCAGAAACAGTCATTGAGTTCACACCACCTTGAGCCAACAGAGTTCTTGCTCTGCTAGAATCTTTATTTGTAATGTCAACCATTTCGTCATTCATTGATATAGCTGTTGAACGCATACCAGCAATCGTAGTAAAGACTTCTGGTGAACCAGCATTCCCTATCTTCATCAATAATGCACTACCTTTTTGAGCCGCCATAGTTTTCTCCTTTCTAGCTATCAAAAATTACAACACGAAATCTCATAACTCCGTGTCTTGTTAGTCCATCATCATCCAGTAATATCGTAAAAAATTCATTACGACTATTAACAAATGATGCGCCACCTACACTTATATCAACATTATGCAATAAAGTATAGATTCGTTGGGCAATTTCTTTTGTTTGCTTACCTCCTCTATACCTACTCCAAATGTGGATAGTTTGTGTAAATTCTTGTGCATCCTTATCTTTCGTACTAGCATCAATGGTAGTCTCTTCTCCAATAACAACATAAGGATATGCAGAGTTCTGTGGAACTTCATCATAGATTCTATTGTTTCCAACTAATCCATCAAGAGTTGAATCTCCACTTAATAAACTAAATATTGCTGTTTGTAGTGCTGTGGAATGTAAACTCATTTTGGTTTACCTTTTAAATTATTATACATTCGTCTTATTTTTGGTTTGTTCGCTTCTAATGCTGGAAACATAAAAGGTCTCGCTTTCATATTCTGCGTTCCAAATTCTAAATGAATTGAATAGTCTGCTCTTGATTCTACATCTACTGATAATTCTTGTTTGTTAAGTTTTACTTCAATGTTACTTGCTAAGAAACCAGTATCACTAGACGGAGGTTGACCTTCTGCACTTGCAGTATGAGTGCGTCTTGGATTATATTTTTCATAGGTTTTTCCTCCACCACCCCCAGAAAGAATAGATTGAACTGCTGTGTTTCTCACCATATTTCCAGCAGTACCTAAGAGATTGAGAATTTGTTTTTCGTAACTCTTTGCGACCTTTTTAAACCCATTGGGATTTTTAGATATTACTTTTGCTTTTACTCCCATTAAGTTGCTACTCCTTTTTCTGCTATGACTACTTGATATTTGTCTATATCATATTTTTTTACAATAGATAATATTCTAAAATCCGTATTATCATAATTCAATCTATCATCAGTTGTCAGATTAGAATTGTATCGTAATGTAAATTTAAATCTTTGTCTGGACTCAATCTGTTGACCTTCTACCTTTTCATTACCGACTACTGGTTCTACCATACCCCATACTGTAACAGTTGTTGAGTAAGATGTAGCATTACCCCCCATATTATCCGTTGTTCTGCCTATGGTTTGGATATTGATTCTGTGTCGCATTTTACCCAAAGGCATTAGTAACCTCCAGAGTTCGCAAATGGGTCGTTAGAAAAGTTTAATACTCTATAAGGTTGATATAATTGTTTCGCAATGATTGGAACAGTTGCAAGATTTGGTTCTGCATCTCCTCTATGTTCGTATAGATAAGCTATATGTTCTTTCATTCCAACAATCAGAGGACTAGGTACATCTGAACCAGCAGTACCATATCCAGATACATAGGTTATTTCAACTGCATTTGCTACTCTAAGACTTGTTGGCCAAGTTGACCCATCTCGTAAAACTACTCGTGCTGGTTGTCTTGCTTTGTCTACATAGTAATTAGAACTTGCATAGGTTGATTCTGTATCATCATCTGAAAAGGTTTTTATGTGGGTTACAGAAGCAGTAGGAGTTCTTGGGAGGGTTATATACCTTTTATAAAAATTCATAAATGGTGCTTGATATATACCTTCTTTGATAGGTACATCAGCTTCTACAAAACCATCTAATGATAATTTCCAAGTTTGATTAATTAATGCTCTTCCTGTATATTCTTCACAAAATTGTCTTGCAGTTTTAATTAGTTCTGTAACTAAAGTGTCATCATCACTTATATCTATTTTTAAAAAGGTCTTAGCAACAGATTGTGCTATTGGTTCTGCACTTGGTGGTGTAATAAGTTCTAATCCAGCCATAGCTACCTCTCATATTCTTGAATTGTTGAAACTGGAAGACTATCCATTGTATTTGGTGTGGTTACTTTACCATCCTTAATAACTGCATCATTAAATAATTTTTTTAAATCACTAAGTGTTTTTGTTGCTTTTATTTTAGTCACTATTGCATTTGATGTATCTCTGACCTTTTTTCTATAAGTTTTTACATCATCTGGAATTTTCTTTGTATTGTCCTCAACAAACCTATGTACAATCCAATCTGAGGGTGCTAGAGAGAGATTTGATTGTTTATTGATAGATTGGATATAAATTGACTTCAATCCCTCTGTAACAATCTGATTTCCGTTTTCATCTAAAAGTTTATCTCCTTTATCATCTACTTGTTTTACATCCTCTAATGATTTATCTTTTTTGGTAATCTTTTCTGTTACAATTCCATTTGTATCGTCAACAGTATATGAAACTGCACCCCCAGTTTCAAATCGGTCATCTGGTGGTGTGTCTTGTATAAATTCATATATACCAATGTCTTTTAATGCTTGTCGTTCCCAATATTTAAAAATCTCTTTAGGGTGTGCTATTCCATCAATAGTTACAGATTTTGGACTTGATATAATCTCAACTAGCTTACTTGCTTTCACTATTGCTTTCATTTTAACTCCTTTTATTTATATAACATATATTCATAATTTTATCTAGCAGTAACTGGACTTGTTCCATCGCCAGTAAATGGATGTTCTGCAAAGCTGTGGAAAAGATAAGTACCACTTGTTGCATTTAACGAATTACTAACATTTGTAACCATAAATCCATTTGAATATAAATGCACTTTATGGGTATAACTTTCTGCATTAGAAAGATTTGCTCTATTATATTGACTATATGGAGTTTTATTAATATCTATTTTGTTATCAAATATCATCCAGTCACTATCTCCTGTACCGAATGTTCCACCAGTATATTTTTTAATCATAACAAACTTAGGTGCAAAGCCAGTATATACAAAATTATTTACACCTCTGCCTTTATAACTTGAAAATCTACTAAATCCCTCAACATCGTGCCAACAATATGCTATCAAATTATTTGAACTACCATTCACACCACCAGAAGTTCCAATAGAAAAAACTGAGGATGTTGGTGTTGTATTTTGCCAAAATTGACTTGATGATGATGATGCACTAGAAGCACTTAGAAAAATTGCGTGGGTATTTCCTAATGATTTATGATAGACGTGCCAAGGTTGTGCGCCACTTGAAATATTTTTGATAATAATCCAAGACGGCGGACTTGATAATCCGTGTCCAACTGTTGCATTACTTCCAGTTCCAGTATATTGGACAATACTAAATCCAGCAGTGGTATTAGCTTGAACTGTTGAGGTTATTGAGCCATTACTATTACTGACAGTTGTTCCAGAATTTACCCAGTTCCAACTAACATACGATTCGCCACTTGTGTTAATAGACACATCATCTTCAATTTGTTGACCACCTTTAAGAAACTTTTGTAGTCCATCTGCAACTGTTGTTTCAGCAGTATTTGCATTAGATGTTATAACTTTCTGTTTACCTCGTGAACTATCGTACCATTGGTGAGAATCAGTAGCATCTCTATTTTTTGTCCATACTAATCCACTAAGACCCTCTACGGACTCTGGTAGGTTTTGTTGTTGCATTTTGTTAAATCCACTTGGTGGCGTATAGGTAAAAGATTTTTGACCGAAGTTTGCTGTCCAACCACCACTATATCCAGTAGCACCATCACCCATAGCAAAAGTATAATTACCATTAGGTAAGGATATTGTTCCTTGACTAGAATTATTTTTAAAAAACTGAACAGTATGATTATCTAAATCTAAAGCTATTCCAATTATATCATTTGTTGTATATGTTCCATAAGTTACATCATAACTATTACTAGAATTATAATATACTTGTCCGTTAAAACCATAATACATATAACCAGCCACACTCCCATCTGAGGTTGCTGGTAATCTTGTTGTATTGGATGAGTAAGGAACATTAAGTGTTGATACTACACCAACTTCTGGGCGAGAACTGGAATTACAAGTAAACTCTGCATAATATTTACCACTTTTTGGTTTTAATGTAGCATTATGGTGTGAAAAATCAGAGTTTCCTGTAACAAGTTTTAAGTTACCCTCACTTAATGTTCCACCAGTTCCTTGTAATGTCGCAAAGTTTGAACTAGGACTATCCGTAGTTTGGTCTGTCGTAGCTAAATTTGTAGCTGTGAAATCATTCGTTAGTCCACTGGTGTCATCTCCGAGTGCTGAAGCTGTTCCGAACTGCAATCTAAATCCGTTTGTTCCGTAGGGTACTGGTGTATTAGCCGTCCAACCCATAGCTGAGTGATTTGTACAATAATAATATAATGTCGGTGCGCCACTTGCTACTGTGATTTGAGTATATGCCCCACTTGAGCCAGGAGTACCATTTGTTGTCACTCCAGTTGTATATTCACTACCACCTCCGTGTGTTCCATTTGCAGTAGTGCTAAAGCGAAGTGGATGTCCAGAATTTGAATTATCACTTTGGTCAAAGCGATATGTTGCTCCTTCTACTAAATTCAAAGTCACATCAGCAGTTGCCGTTGAACCATCAATAGCAAACTTATTAGTAGAACCAACATTGTGATATGGATGATTTGAAGGATTTCCTCCAACAACAGTCACTGCGTAACTTGTAGTCGTAGTAGGATATGGAGTTACAGTTGAAGGCACCCATCTTCCTGTTGATGTATCAATTTCGCCAAAAGATGCTGGTAATAATGCTTGACCATCTATCATATTTACTTCTGCTAAATAACCTATGCCTCTTATATAACTAGCACTACCAGTTGTTCCTATATTAAAAGCATAACTTGTTTGATTCCAATAGCCAGTTGCATTTAAAGATGGTTGTGTTTCAGTATCATATGCTGTGATTCTTTCTCCATCAACATAAATTTTTATTCTATCGGCTTGTGTTGAAATAGTTGTATCTCTGACAACTAAAATATGATAAAATTTACTAGTATCTTCAAATGTTCTAGTTGTTACATAATTCCACTTTCTTGAGCCACCCCCAGCTTCGTAATAATTTAGTTTGTTATTGGCGTCAAAATGTAAATGTTCAGAGTTACTAGTTATATTACCATTATACACTATATCTCTAAGACCCAATAATCCCCTTTTCACCCAACAAGAGAAAGTCAATGTTGTTGCACTTCCATTGGAACTAGCAGTTCTTCCTAGATAATTATTTGTTGTACCATTAAATATACAACTATTAGCAATCGTACCACTTGGTGTAAAAGGAACAAACTTACCCACTCTTTGTCCAAGACCTGTGCCTTCATACAGAATGTTAAAGAACTGTGTGTCTCCATTTGGAATTGTGGGTTTTACCATATTAATCTGCTCCTAGATTTTTGGTACATAAGGCTAAAAATCCAGTAGGTGGTGCATAGAAAAATTTACCACTACCATTATCATCAGATGCACTACTACCACCACTTTTTGCCCCATTAAATGTATCATCTTGTCCAAAATTTATAGTATGTATAAAATTTTGCGTTGAATACATAGCTATCCCATATTCCACTCCAGCAGTACCACCAGAACCCCAAGGTGTTCCAGTATTGCCTGCTGGATTTCCAGAACCAAAGTATGTATTGTTTTTTGCTAACCATACTTTTTTGGTATCTGAATCCCAAGCAAAACCATAAACATCTCCAGCAGACGGATTATTTGAATTTGTCCAAAAATCTCCATCCGTCCAATTAGAACTGCTACTAAAATTTGAGCCGTGATACCAATTTAATCTTATAAAATCTGTGTTTGTTGTTAGAAATTCAGAGTGGTCTTTAAAATATACCATCCCATAATTCCAATTCACTTGACCACCATTGGATACAGTGCAAATTTCCCAATACCATTTTCCAGATGTAGGAAATGGTAGTGATGACCTTATTCTATCAACATTTTTGACTTGTAGATTACCACCTGTCAACTCATTTGCCGCCAAACCATTTGCATCATTTGGGTTCATTACTGCAAAATTATTCGTTGGTGTGTCAAGCACTTGGTCGTGTGAAGAAATTGCGTTTAAAGTAAAATTATTTCCATTAGACGCACTATTTGTACCTAATGCACTTGCATCTTCACCTTTTATATAGAATCCATCTGTTCCGTGACTTCCTGTATATTCAATGGGCGTCCAAATACCAGAACTATTAAATTGACCAAAGCTATTTTGGTCAAGTGCAGTTCCGTCTACTCCGTGCATCTCAGCTAAATACCCATCAAAGTAAAAAAGGTCTGCATAGCCAGTGCCATTAAAGTATGCGCCTAAAGTGGTATAAGAACTTTTACCAAACCAATAAACAAGTTCACTAGCACCAAGTGCTGGTGCTGTTGCAAAGTTAGTTTCCCTTACGCCATTAATATATAACTTAAATCGTTCACTTTGAACTGAATTTGTTGTATCCCATACAAACACTGCGTGATACCACGCTGAAGGGTCTTTGAACACTCGTGTCGTTGTCCAAGCTGTACCACCACTTCCATTTGATGTTGAAGCTCCACCAACTCTATCGTTCTCTTGTAATTGACCACTTGCGTTTAATTGGATTAAATTATATCGTGAATTACTACCATAAAAAGCACCAGCTAAATAACCTTGATTTGTATTACCAAGTTTAAACCAAAGTGAAATTGTTGCTGTTGTAGTAAAATTTTTACTACTTGATGGTGTAGGACTAGTCATAAAATGTTCAGTAGTATCTTCAAACCTTATTGATTGATTTATAGTGTAAGGTGGTACTTCACCTGTCATCAAAGTCGGACTTTTAATTATAGACATATTATCCTACTGCCAGTATAGGTGTGCCTAATACTATTCCTCCACTGGCTCTACAATAAAAAGGAACAACATCTACTGCACTTGCTGTTGAACTTAATGTGATAGCTGGACTACCACCCCCAGATGCTGTTTCAAAATCACTAGCATTTAAACTTACTGTTCTTCCACCAGTACTATCTTGAATAAAAGTAATAACACCAGCTTGTCCAGCAACTTCGTTTGCCACAGAAAGACTGGTAATGTTACCAGTTAAGGTAATTGTAAAATTATTTCCTGTTGAAAAGTCTAATGAAACAGAACCACTTGAAGATGATGTTACTGGTGTAAATGTTAAATTACCAGTTAGCTTTGCACTATTAACTGTTGAATCGGAAGGTATTCCTATAGAAAGAGCATCTCCTAAGACCACTATAAAATCTATAACATCACCAGTTGCTAAATTACTCGCAAAAACTATACTTGACCCAGAAATCGTGTAAGAAGAAATTGGTGCTTGTATAACGCCATTTAGACTCACTATCATATTTTGTGCAGTCTCTGGACTAAATGCAACACCAGCACTTTGCATTGTGTATGTTGCTTGTCCGTTAACTACTGTTATAGCATCTAGCTTAATATAGTTTCCAACTATGGGTTCTTTACCAATATAACTCATTTATGTTTCCTTTGGATATTTATCTTTAATTTTTTTTATAGTTTCTTTCCATTTATCAAAGCCGTTATGATACATATCATCTAATTGCTCTTCTATTCTAGGATATTCATTTTCTCTTTTGTATTGATATTCATTTGGGTCTTTCCAAGCATTTACCTTAGTCCAATCAATAGTTACTTGTTTATTATCTTTATCCGTTGCAACAATAGTTTTTTCTGTGTCACCATTAATAGAAACTACTGAATTGTGTATGGCTCGTATTGCTTTATGTAAATCCATTATGCACTTACCTCCATCGCAATTATTGATGATGCTGTTCTTGCAATTTGTCCAGAATCTGTGTCTGCATTTGTGCTGTTAATATTTCCTGTTCCAGCTTGAACTCTATATTGTGCTTTATAAGTTGTTGCAGATGTTGTGCTTGGTGTATCTAAAAATGAAAAAGTCAAATCCCCAGCACCATTTGTATCATTAATTCTATATTGTGCAGTTGCTCGTACTCTTGAACTAGAAGCATCACCAACAGATATATCTGTACTTCCTCTAACTAATTTTATCATTCCATTATTACCACCACTTGTTGATGAATTACAACTTACAATTACCAAAACTTTACTTGATGTACTTGATGGCGTTATTGCTACTGATAATCCTGTTACATCTGTAAACGAAGTACTTGTTGTAGAAAAGGTGTCTGTTTTGGAAGTTTGTACTACTTGTAATATTTTACCACCAACACCACTTGCTAACGAACCAGATAATATTTTACTTAATGCCATAAATTATTCCTTTGGGTATTTCTTTTTTATTGCAGTAACATTCTCTTGAAACTTTGTTATTCCATTCTCTGCTATGTATTCAAGCTGTTGTTCAGCAGTTCCATACTCTGCTTTTCTATTATCTATTGCTGTTGCATTTTTTTCTAGTTTATCTGCATCAGATTCTTTATCTTTAAGTTGGTCATCTGTTGGTTTTGCTTTATCTTTTATATTCCATTCAGCAATAAACGCACCTTTACCATCATCTTGCAAAGTTACTTCTGTTAAAAAGTCAACACTTCTTCCCATATATGCTTCTATTTTTTTATCAAGATTTGCCATATTAAATTCCTAATTTTAATGCTCCAAAAAAAGTATTATATGTTGTTGCATTACCATAAGCTGTGGGAGTTCCACTTGATAGGCCAGGATATGAATAAAACTCTATATAATCACTTGAACCATTCATATCAAAAACACCTCCAGCGAATATGTTACCACCATTTCCACCATTATTTCTTAAATCCATATAACCATAAACTCTTAAATTACTTGATGTTCCATTTTTAAAAATTTCATTTAACATCCAATTTACAGTTCCTTGACCTTCACTGGCAATATCGCAATTAGCGAATACATAATATTTACCAGCAGTTGTAGGTGTGAATCTATAATTTGATGAGTTGTCATATTGCCCACCAGAATCTAAAACTTCAGTATTGCATTGAATTTTATTACGAGCATTATTTGTTAATGTTTGATTTGCACTTAAATGTGCAAAAAATGCTGGTGTGTTGTCATCCCCACCCACACCAGATGCCAATCCCCCAGAACTTATTTTTATTATTGCCATAATCTATTCCTTTGGATATTTTTTTTTAATAGTAGTAACATTTTCTTGCCACTTAGTTAATCCATTTTCTGTTATATATTCTATTTGTTTTTCAATAGTTCCATATTCAGACATTCGTTTATTAATTGACTCTTTATTTTTTTCAATGACTTCTGCTTGTTTTTCAAAAGCATCCAACTGTGATTTTGTTGGTTTGGGTTTATCTTTGCAATTCCAAACATTAATTGTTTCAACACCATTATCTCCAAATACTTGTACTTCGTCAAGAAAGTCTGGTGTTCTTCCTAAATATAATTCTATCTTTGTTGTTAAACTTGCCATATCATTCCTATGCTACTGCTAAAACCCTATAACCACCAAAAAAACCAAGAGCATTATTGTAATGTCCTATTGAGTAAGCATTTCCAAATGCTTGTGCTTTTATTTCTACTGTATCACCAACCTCTAATAATTGTAATGTCGTTACTGGAGAATTGCTACCTTGAGTTCCTTCATAATAATTTGCTGTCAGAAAATTACCTCCTCTTGCAATACCAGTTGAAGCGTTTTTGTAAATCCAATTATATAGTGAACGGGTGTGGTTCTGTGCAGTTCCTGTTCCACCAATAGTTGCAAAACCAGAAATATGATATACACCTTTACCTCCACTCGGTACTGTAAATTTTCCTGTTGATGTGCTATATCCATTGTGACTGCTCTGTGACCAAGTATTATTATAAATAACAGTGTTAATTGTATTGTCAGCCAAAGAGTTTTGATTTGTTGTTCCATAAGCTGACCAGTAAATATCATTTTTCTCACCGATGGTTGATACATCTGCTCTTTTTAATACCCCAGAATCAGAAACTAATATTTCATCTGTACTTGCTGGAGAAGTCAATTCTGCTTGACCTGTTATCATTTCTGCTGTTATTTGTCCAGAACCAACACTTCCAGCTTGTGGATTGACAGTTCCAGTTGTTGCACCTAAAAAAACCACATAAAAATTATCAGTTGATGCAATACTTTCACTCATTGTTAAAGTTGTACCACTTACTGAATAACTAGAATTAACTGTACTTTGTCTGACATTATTTACATAAACTGCAACATCTGATGTGCTTGATACTGATTTGTTTAAAGTAAATGCAGTTCCACTACCCCCTGTAAATGATTGGGAAGATAATCCCACAAAACTTGTTGCTGGTTTACTTCCTATATAACTCATCTAGGTTATCTCCATAATAGACAATGACACATCTAATGCACTAGCAACACTAGCTTGTATTTTTATAACATCAGTCGTTTGAAGATTTACCTTTCCTCCAGAAAGGACTTCTAAAGAAGAACCGCCTGGAATAGATGTGCTTTTTAGTAGAAATACATTTGCATTTGTTTCTGTGTCAGATGTATCCGAAACGAGCTGTACATCTGCTGTGATTGAGTTTGTTGTCTTGTTACATAGTATTAGACCTAAAATCACAGTTGTTGTGCTTGATGGTACTGTATAGACTGTCGCAAGACTACTATGAGAAACACTTGCTTTTGTTTTTACCTTAAATGTATTAGCCATATTATTTCCTTATCTTAGCCGAGTAATCAACCTAATGCAATCGCTAAAGCAATAACAGTATCTTCTGAGACTCCACCAGTTGTGTTTGCTGAAAAAGTACCAGCAGTTTGATTAATTGTTCCTATTTCTATGTTTGCATTGTTTGCACTATTTCTTATGTAAAGTTTGTTAGATGTAGTTGTTGTTGTATCAACCCACATTTGATAACCATAAGTGGTTGATGGTGCAGAAGTACCATTTGATGTACTTGCTAATGCTTGTAACGCACCATTTAAATCTGACCTAAAGTTAGGAAAGGTTTGGTTAGCAATAACCATATCATTCTGACTCATACATACCTCCTAAGTTGATAAGACTCCGTAACCTCGTGCAACATAATCAAAAGTTCTATTTACTACCGAACCACCACTATTAAGAAACTTAATTGTGAAACCAGTCGCACTTTTATTGGTTATAGCATAATAATCTCCACTTGCCAAGTTCTGTGCAGAAATTCCTAAACCTTTTAATTCTTTAAATGCACTTGCAAATGTAACAACTTTACCACTTGATGCAGTTCCACTTGCTATATCATCATCTGCAAGAGTTTTATCTGGCATATCAATCTCCATTCCCAAAGTGTTAACTTGAGGTGTAGCATTTACATCTGTCGTGTTTAGAACTAATTTAAACTTAAACCCTCTTGCAGTATAGTCTCCAGATATAAACCTTCTAAACTCCGTAAAGGTCGCACTACCACTATTAGGGTCATCATCAGTAGTAGCAACAAAAAACTCAACAGTTGTTGAGTCAAACAATCCATCAAAAAATCCTACCTTTGCATCAAAGTCACCAAGTGCATCATCAAAGAATGTTGCATTGTCAACTCTTGATATATCAAAATTTGGTGTCAGTTTAGATGTAAACTTACCTCCAGTATCAAACTTGGTTGCAAACTCATAACTTCCTGTTGTAGCAATACTTCCTCCACCAGCATCAAAGTTACCATCTACATCATCAAAGTTACCAGAGACAGAATCAAAATTATTAGTAGTGTCTAAGATTAATTTACCACCAGTTGTTTTTACAATATTTGTTTTTGTACCAGCAAACGAAGGGTTTTCATTGAATGTACCAACAATATTCTGAAATGGTATTTTATCTATAATTGCAACACTACTCGCTTCCTGTAATGATGTGTTTCCAGTTTTATCAACTGCCTTACAAAAATATGTTCCTGTTACTGCTGGAACTGTTACTGACTGTGCTGGTCGTGCAACTTTAGGAACAATATCCATAGAGTTGGCATAAGTTGCTCCAGTCGTCTGTTTACTATGCCTTATCTTGTAATGTGATAAATCTAAATCTGTTACTGGAGTCCAAGATAAATGAGCATCGTCTCCTACAATATTAACTGAGAAATCTTGAACATCCTGTGGAGGAGCGGCCTTACCTATGACAAGGTGGTCAACACTAGAATATTCTGATTTAACTCCTAATGTGCTTACTGCTCTTGCTCTTATGTTATATGTCACATTGTCTTGCACATTTATCAGTTCATACCGACTATCTGAACTTCTACCCATACTAACATAAGTGGTTGCTGTTGATTGTTTTGCTTGTACCTCAAATTGGTCTGTAAACCCATTGAGAGATGAAACATCTGCAACAAGTGTTGATATTGCTTCCTCATTGAAAGTCGTTAGAATATCTGAAGCTGTTAAGGTCGGTGCTGGAATATTGAACGCATCTGGAAGTACGGAGTTATTTGAAAT
>TARA_R100000654_G_scaffold49613_1_pt1 | contig 26472 bp, 42 predicted proteins | sample TARA_R100000654 | Tara Oceans TARA_R100000654 (sample SAMEA2622473) | marine metagenome | biome: marine biome (ENVO:00000447); feature: surface water layer (ENVO:00002042); material: "saline water (ENVO:00002010), including plankton (ENVO:xxxxxxxx)" | depth 5 m
GTGGCTATTGACGGCACTAATGTCAGCATCACGGTGGTGATTGATGGAGTCACAATGTCCGTACCCCTAGACCCAGCTAATCGCCACTTTGCCGAAATCCAACGACAGGTCGCAGCCGGTGACTTGACAATCGCTGACGCTGACTGATGAGCAAGCCCACCGTTACCTCGGTCAAGGCTGAACTCGACACTCTGACAGCCGTTAGCCAAGAGCGTTTCATTGAGCTACTCAGCCGTGTAAAGCGGCTTGAGGCCATTATGGTTGGGAGTGCTGGCACAACGATATTGCTGCTGATAGGAATTATAGTTAATGAATGATTCATGTTTTTTTGTTGTTTGTTTATGTAGGGATTGGTGAGGATAAGCGGCTCACTAGCAATGATATGTATTTTCGTAGTGTCGATGACTGCGTGTACTTTGCCCAGAGATTGCACAAACAGGGTCACAACATCACTGCTTATTGTTTGCCGAGGCTGGTAAATGAAGATGTGAGGACCTACTGATGCTTGCCGAGCTTGCCGCAGCCAATGCTGCCTTTGCAGTTATTAAGCAAGCTGTGCAGAATTCTGGCGACATAGCTAAAGCCGGAAGCGCCATTGCTGAGTTTGTCGGTGCAAAAGAAAAGCTACAATCCAAAGCTGCTAAAAAAGGTAATAGTTCCGATCTGGAAGAGTTTATGGCTCTTGAACAGATTCGTGAAAAAGAAGAAGAACTCAAACAAATGATGATTATCTTGGGCCGCCCCGGTCTTTGGCATGATTGGCAACGCTTTCAAGCAAAAGCTAGAGTGGCGAGACGTGAAGCTGAAATTGCTGCTGAACATCAACGTAAGAAGATTGTCGAATGGACAATCATTTCTATTTTTGTTCTTTCTTGTTTAGCTGTTCTCGGAGCTTTGGTTATGTTGATTCTACACCATCAAGGGAGACTGTGATGGAAGTGACTATGGAGCGTTTTCTTGCTTGGAAAATACTGCCTCGTGTGATGATGTTTACGATGACGTTTATGTACATACGCGTGATTGAATGGTTCATTTTGTTGCCTCCTGAGGCGATGACTTCACAGGCTACAGCGTTGACGGCCACGGTCACTGGCGCAATGACAGGGGCATTCGCCGTCTGGCTAGGAAGCGAAAAATGATACAAGCATTGATACCGATTGTTGGAGAGTTAGCTGGTGGGTGGCTAAAAGGTAAGGCAGCGGAGAAGGCAGCACAGAGCCAAGTCAGGGTTGCACGAGCCGAAGCGGAAGCCGAGGTGATGCGTGTCGCAGCTACGCATGAGGCGGGGTGGGAGCGTGTCATGGCTGAAGCCAGCAAAGAAAGCTGGAAGGACGAGGCATGGACTATATTATTTATAGTGATCATTGCGATGTGTTTCATACCGCCGTTGCAGCCATATGTGGAGCGTGGCTTCACTGCGCTGGGGGCCACGCCGAGTTGGTTTCAATGGGCAATGTACGCCTCGATAGCAGCGAGCTTTGGTTTACGCGGACTGAAAGGATTGAAGAAGTGAACATTGAAAAACTAATTACAGCGTTAGAAGTTGATGAAGGTTGTAAGTTTGAAATTTATAACGATCATCTCGGTTACGCTACATTTGGAATTGGCCATCTCGTTACTCAAGATGACCCTGAGTTTGGTCAGCCACTAGGTACGCCAGTATCAGAGGAGCGTGTACGTGAGGTGTTCGAGAAGGACGTTGATCGTGTCAGGCTAGATTGTTTGAAGCTCTATCCTGACTTCAACGACCTTCCCGAAGATGCTCAGCTTATCATCGCCAACATGATGTTCAACATGGGCTTACCGCGTCTTTCTAAATTCAAGAAGATGAAGGCTGCGGTCGATGACAGAGATTGGGACACAGCCGCTAATGAGATGGAATCGAGTCGATGGTATCGTCAGGTTCCGAACCGTGCCGAGCGTCTGATAGAGAAGATGCGACTCCTCGCCGTTCCTGTATAAGCATATTCATTGCTGCTTCTTGGAAGCGAATAGCCATTGCCTGCATTTGAGCAGGTGTCATTGGCACATCATATACTTTGCCGGAAACACTGACCTTGAGTCCGTCATCTCTTGGTATGACTAAGATTACTGGTTGATTGTCACGAATCATTGTGTGCTGAACCCCCTTACAAAAGGAATTGTATCTACAAATACAACGTCATCAGCAAACGCATTGTCAGGTAAACTTTCAGAGACTTTTTTCCATGCTTCTTTGTTTCTTTGTTGAATAACACGGTCATTAACGCCGTGGTTTGTGCCTTCAATGGCACCACCAACGAGATGTCTGTCTGCGTATTGCGCATATGGCATACTACTCTCCAATCAGAATGAAGGTTGTTACAAGGGCAACGAGTATAACTAAGGCAGCTCGTTGCCGAAAGCGTGATCGCCGCCGCACTCGCTTTGTAGGGAGCAGTGCGGCGGCGTACAGCCTAGAACGGGATGTCATCGGCCGGAAGCGGTGTGGCTTCAGTTTGGTGGACTGCTGGCTGTTCTTTTGCCACGCGGTCTGACAGACGAAGTTGCATGTATTTTGTGCCATCGTCTTTTTCTGCTTTCCAAGCAGCGACTCGCCGACCTTTCCATGGGCCGGTGAAGTGCGGTGCGTTGGGCTTCTCCGACTCATTGTCGAACAAGGTGCCGACCTTCTGATACAGATCAAAAATGACCCTACCATCTGGCAGCATTGATTTGACAACGGCGACGCGCGAGTCCTCGCCGTTCTCATTGATTGGACCAGACAGAATCATCTGCTGGTTCTCGCGAGGCGGGAATGCCGCCCCACGATCCGTATCGTCATACTGACTCAAGCAATCCTCCATAAACGATAAAAGGTCTGACCATTTTCGTTGATCTTACGACGTGACAGCTTACCCGGCACACCACCAAATCCAAACTTCCGTACCGCACCATCGATGCGCTGGCAGTCTTCTTCGGTATCAACCTCGATACAATCCATGAACTTCCAGTTGGCAAGCCAAGCATACTTCTTGGTTCCCTTGGGACGGATAGGATTCTTTTTTGGTGGGATAGTCACCCCAGACTTAAATACAGGCATATTACCAACCTCCGTTGTCTGTTGCCTTGTTGCCAAACTCGACGACCTCTTCAGCTTTTGGCTTAGTGGCAGCATTTGCGTCGTCGTCTTCGGATGGGATGCCAAACGCAGCTTGCAAGCCGTAGCGTTTAGCATATGTGATACCGGACCCCATCTGCTGTGGATTGGATTTATCTTTAGCCTTGATGAGAGTACGGCCTTCTAGGCGATCACCGCTTTCGTGCAAGATGACAGTCTTGACAAACTCGACAACGCCACCCTCAATGACTGAAAAATCAGTCAGCTGAGTAAACGTAAGTCCAAACTCTGTTGCCGTTTCAACAACAGCAATGACTTCTTCCAGAGTTGAGTAGTTGCTGCGGAAGTGTGGATTAGTGCCGCCCTTGCTTGCAGAGGGCAAGGTCTTGTGCCAAGCAACCAAAGCATGCTCAATATCTGGTATGAGTGGCGCTTTCTTCGGATCACTTTTCGCTTTGATCGGTGCATCCTTCGGGGTAGGTTTAGTCATCAAACTGACCTCCAATCTGTTTGAACACTGGCCGGGGATGTGGCAGCGTCCTCGGCCATTTTATATTCCATCCAAGTGGCCTTGCCGTTGGTTGTGGAAACGGACTGAATATTCCAGCCCTGATCTCGCAGATCATAGATGCGAGCCGCAAGTCTCATGCAGCCATAATCTTGTAGAGCGGACAGCGGACTGATACGTTTGCCATCCCTCAAGGCTGCTAGGATTTTTTGATTCTGCGTCACACTAAACCTCCTTTTTGGCTGTGATGCGTACACCTGACTTGGTGCGTTTGACGGACAGGATGTCCGATACAAGCTCACGCTCGTCTTCACCGAGCATGGCTTTGAGATCAGCCTTGGCTGATTCGTGGACCTTGTGCGCGTCCTTCGTTTCGATGAAGGTGTGGGCGCGATCCATAAACTGATTGTCGCTGTTCATGTCACGGCTGATCATGTCATCAATCGGGATGTGCTTGATGCCGGGTTGCATGACAGGATAGTGCGGAAGCTGTGGTTGCTGATCGGTGTTGACGAAATGCCAGAACTCTTTGAGTGGTGTCTGCATTGCTTCGATGTATGCAGTATCACGCTGGACCTTGCACATCTTCCAATCGCGGTTACCAAAGATGTTGGCAAAATACATATACTCGCAATCAGCAACCCACATGTAGAACTGAAGCTGCGGCATATATTTCTGAAGCTGGTTATCAAGGGTGTTGCGTTCGTAAGTATGCTTGCACTCTACACCAACGCCATTGCCATTAAGATCACGGCGATACCCATCGAGCGTTGCCTTGAGTGGCACGCCTTCCCACCAGTTTGCAACAACATGCTGCCGATCCATTGGCAGTGTTGCGTCTTCAACTAGTGACATGTTGAACTCTTCGGTGGCGATGCCAAGCTGTACCGGGAAGACATTTGACAGATCATCAGGTACTGCACGACCTGTTTTGATTTGCCAAAGATATTCCCAATCTCCGTCCATGATAGTCATCATGTCAGAGCCGCCAATAAATCCAGTGCGTTCCATTACGACCTCCAATCGTTAGAATATATTTAGTGCATTTATGCACCTAGGTCAAGTCCGAAAGACATTCTTGCATCTTCAATCGTGGACGTACAATCCATGAGTATTCTTTGTAGAAATCAGAAAAGGCAGGCCACCATTTGTGATGCCGGGTTACAACCTTCAGTGTGTAGTTGAAGCAGTCCGCAGGCCAGTCTTGCATTTGATTAGCATACAGTTTGCAACGCATTGCACAGTCTTCGGCTGTATCACCGGGAGTCTTGGTCATCAGCATCATCGATGTCAGCAATGCTTTCTCCATATCAGCAACAGGCATGGGAACCATGGCCATTTTAATCATACGACGACAATCATCTAGGTTGACGTCATGAGCCAAGGTTGGTTTGAATTTTTTTACCTCATAGTTCGATGTGAACTCAGGTTCCAGTGAGACTCCGTGCTGCGCGAGAGAAGAAAGAAGATTGAGGTTGGTGCCGCTTGGCTGACGATCTGGCTGGGATAATACTTCCAAAGCTCCTTGGGCTTCTTTCTGGGTCAATACGATTGCACCAGAGCTTATAGCCTGCGTCCCAATCTCTGAGTTTTTTACCGTGAGCTTGGTTCCAGCTACGGAACCGATTTTCTTCATAGTCATGGTCGACCTCCAACTTGAGCTTAGCATTGATGGAGTTGCGCAACTCCTTCGATGCTTCCCACTCATCCGGTATTGTATGTTTTGTATTGCTTACTGACAGATTAGTGTCTCTGTCTGAGACTACTTGGTCTCGCTGTGAGACACGTAGGGTGTATCGTGTTGAGACACCTTTCGATGTTTCACGTGAAACAAACCCGTTTTGTTCAAGCCAATTCAACTTTCTACACACGGTGGCGTTTGAAAGGTGCGTGACTTCACAGATTTTTGCTAGGCTGGGGAAGCACTGATTGTTTTGATTTGCAAAACGAGCGAGTGCAATGAGGATGAGTTTGGCAATAGCATCGCCAACGTCATGGTTGATGACATCATCAACAAGTTTGTATGCCATTTCACTTGGACCTCCATATCCTTTCAACGACATGATCTGGCAGGATCAATACCCACTTGGGGTCGGTGCCGTTGCCTCTCTTATATATAGCAGCATCTCTACGGTCGAGTACAGTAAAGGGTGAGGGAAACGTGCCTTTTCTATACTTAACCTCGGTGATAAGTTCGACACCATTGATTGTGAGAACTATGTCTCCTCGATACTCGCCGCCCAAGCTGCCAGAGAGCGGCTGCTTTTTGGCTTTGATCTTCCACGTTTCGAATAGTTTGATGAACCAGTTTTCGTGGTAGTTTCCTTTAGCGCGAGCGCGGCTTGCCATGAGTCTCTCTCGTAACAGTTTAGACAGATGTTGTACGATCCTCCGCTGTGCTTGAGCGGACAGACATAGTAATGGGTGCGCGTTCCACAGGCATCGCAGTTTTTTGCTTTACCCACGCGGTCGTACTTGGATTTCACAATCGAGAGCCTCCAGCCAGCATAAGAACATGAAGCCTGATGGCAGTCGTTTGTACTGTTCCCATTTGTGTATGAGAGAAGCAGCGCAGCCGATCTTGTGGGCTAGTGCTTCTTGTGACAGAGAATGTGCGTGACGCGCCTCGACAAGACACTCGACGGTACGTAGCCAGTTAGGGTCGATGTTGACTGGCTGTCTGAGATGCGTGAATTCTGTTGATGGCATCGAGGACTTTCAACGCTGTGTCGTATCTCATGTCGTCACGTTTTTTAGCACGGTAGTACGTGCTGCCGGGTATGTTGGCCCATGAGAAAGCAGCACGTAAATCTACATCCCTTTGATTTGAAAGGGTTTTTAGTTGTGCAAAGTAACTATCCATGCACACAGTATTCACAAAGGATGCAGATATGCAAGTGGCTGACAACTACCGTGGCAATTCGTCAACATCATACAGTTCAGTTTCGATGACATCATATTTGAAATTGTCATCGATTTTTTTGCGAAGCTTTTCACAAGCGACAATGCGGGCCGACGCATCATTGATATCAATGACATCAATAAATGCTGTTATATGTACATTTACTCTGTAGATGCGATCACGCAATTTTGTAGTCATCACGAGTCTCCCATTCGTCCACATCAGTCATCTGCTGAAGAAAGATAGGATATCTTGCACGTTGCTCGACGTTTGAATCTCCACTAGCAGCAGAAATATACGCGTGTTCTTCTCGTATGCGTGGATACTTTGAATGTGAACATTTTGCTGTGTCGTATTCGTTTACGCTTACTTTTAGTTTGCCGCCAGCAGCATCTTCAAAGGTAAACAAAACAGTAGTGAAGTCTGAATGAACGATGCGTTGAACGGTCATCCCATTTGGTTTGCATGTAATATTGAGATTCATCGTGACCTCCAAGTCAGAAAGTGGTGAAGAAATAGCAGGTTCTTCACTAGTTTTAGGGATGGGGGTCAGCCGATACGGAGCAAGACTGACCCCCGCAGATGATAACCATACTCGCCATAATAACTGTCAGTGTTGCACAGCTTTTTTTTGACAGCCGGGAGGCACGAGCTTGACGGCACCAAACAGAAACACACACAAAGAATCTGGGACCGCTGGATATCTGGCGACCGGCATCTGCTAGTGCCGCGCAAGGAAAAGCCTCCCTACAAGCAAAGTACCTTGGTATTCCACGTGTTTGAACGCAACGCTTTTGCAACTGCATTAGATCGTGAACGTTCTACATTGTATGGCTTTGACGCATCAGGATGTGATGCCCAATGAGTCATTGCATTGTAAGCAGCCCAAGCAGTGTTGCCGAGAGTCTGACGCTCTTCGTGATACTGCTTCATTAGTGCATCAAGCTGCTTCATGTTGTATCGTTCCCAGCTTGAGTTGCTCGGATACTGACACAATTCTTCTTTGAAGAAGTGCTCAACATCATCCAAGAATACTGAGCAATTTGCCCACTGACTCCAGACATCTTTCTGATTAAAGAAGATATCGAGAGACTTCGATAGCTTGGCTGCTTCTTGTTGTGGATTAATGCTGGAACTGTGCTTGCGGAAGGTACGTGCTACAGAATGTGGGGTGCTGCACCCATTCATACAAAACAAGCGGCGTCCTTCACCAGTAATCTGGATAGACCACTGACCGTTGTATGAGTTCCAGAAGTTGATGTCGAAGCGAATGTAGTCACCAACAACAGGCTGAATAGTGATGTCGTTGAAGCTGATGGTGCCTTTGAGTAGTGCGCCATTCTCGTAGACATCGATTCTCATTGTGCGGTCGCTGCTCAAGTTTGCTTGAACGACAGCTTCTTCTACCGTGTCAACGACCTGACTGTGCGTGGTGATTCTGTACTTGGAACCATGGACACCGAGCACGTCATGTGTATCTGGCCGTATGAGGGCGCGGGACATGTTCTCGGGTACGTCGATATTGTGTCCATCGCTTGTAAGACACGAGAGTGGAACGAGTTCGACGGGGAAGTCGAAGTCGTTGAGAGTTGTTGTTCCATCCATAATCTGACCTCCTGTGTGAGCTGGATGTAGTCCTTACGAAAGTCTGCGTTGGTTTCGTATTCACCAATCGCACGTTTCACACCGTGTATTACCGTGGTGTGATCCCGGTTCAATACTCTACCAATAGCAGAGTATGACAGTTGGCAATAATCGTGAGCGATTAGATATACCAACATTCTGTTGTACATCGCTTCCTTGTGGCGACGTGGTGCGAGGATGCTGTTGGCTTGGCAGTTACGTAGTTCGCAAACACCAAGTACAATCTGTGCAATCAGTCTACCTTGATCGATCATACTGGACACCTCGATTCGATTTCATCTTGTTTGCGGTTGAAGCATTCGCATTCACCGGCTCGTAGGGATGCGTAATCACATTCATTGGTGCAATCAACATTGTCACCATATGTTCCAACACTCAGCATTGCATCAATGATGTTTTGTAAGATTTCATTACGCACTGCCATTTCCATAAAATCACCGGGTCTATTTTGTTCTACGTGTTTGAGAACATCGATCTCTTTGTCGATAGCATCAATGACCTTGGAAAGTTTCAGGTCGAGATAATCTTCGCGTGATCTCATCATCAATCGTCCATGACGAATGCAACGTAGATCAGCGTTGCTAGTGAGGTCAGCACAACAATGGCTGATAGAACCAACATGAATCCAATGAAGAAGTTGCCGGACGTGGCAATCAATCCAAGTGTGCAGACCATGAAGATCAGTGAGCTAAATGCAAACGTGAAGCATATGGTATCGATGACAGACATGAAGTCACTCCTTTTCCAAAACGAAATGAATTTGGCCAGAAATGCCGGAGGCAAGAAGCGGGTCACCCCCGGGGTTGCAGGCTCTTGGTGAGGCACCGTGGTGTGGGTTGGCGTAGCAGGGAGGGGTTCGGGGGCGCGCAGCGGGGCCGACTGCCAGAAGCAGACTGCGACCAAAGAAAAAGCCCCGATGCCGAAGCACCGAGGCTCTTGTGGTCTATGAAGCGAGCACTTTGGCAATGTCTGCCATTGTAGCACCAACATCTGAGCGGCCAGTGCGCTTGGGCTTTGGAACCCACTTCTCACCTGTGGTGGCGAGGAAGGCCGCTTTGGCAGCGTCGAGGTCTTCATTCAGATCGACAAGCTCAATGGCACCAAGGTTGAACAAGTCCCACTTGCGTGCAAGCTGAATCGAGATAACCTCGGAAGGATTGTCACTGTCTGTTGACTCACCTTTTGTCGGCATCAAAGCAGCCATCTCAACCTTGAGGTTACGCTGTTGGTTCTCCTTGAACTCGATGTCACGCGAAATCGCATAACAGAAACCAGCAGCTTTGTTTTCTTTACGCCAATCATTGTCGTAAGAGTTGATGATCACAAGGTAAGCGTTTGTGAGAATGTCCAGTCGTGTTGCTTCTTTCTTAGTCATGTTTGCCTCCTAGGCTCTGGTTGCGGCATCTGCCGTATGGTTCCCTCGTGATCGCATCCCGCAGCCCCGTGGGGACCGCCCTCCGCGTGACGCGCGGAGACGCGGTCCTCTTGTCATGCGTCCAATAGGCGTCGCACTGTAAAACATCCCCGACCGCGCCAAGCAGACGCGGAGGCTCTGCCGACGCCCTGCGGAGCGCGGTCGTCGCACAGCGTGGCAGTCGCCGGTTGATGCATGACAAGAGCGAGGAGATGTGATCCGATTGGGAACCTAGGCAGAGGCTGTGAGCAGAGTCTGGGAGGCTTACGCATGACTTAGAAAGAAGCAATGCGACGCCCGGACATTCTCACAAATGCTTACCGTTTTTAGCAGTTTTTGACGGTAATGATTGTAAGTAGTAGTCGAGCGGTAGCGAAGACACATTAAGCCGTCTGCAAAGACCCTGCGGAGCAAGAGAGCGCGGTGGAACGTCCGGCATTGTGTACACGAGAGCTTCTGGCAACATTAGCAAATGCAACAATATCAGGGTTGCCAGAAGCGCTGCTGGTGGGTTGGCGTGATGTGGAAATACACAATGGCGCAACGGCCACTCAGCGCGACGCAAAGCAAAACAAGTAAATGTAGACGGCCTTCTTGTACGTTGACAGGCGGTTTTGCCGTATGTAAACGTGGGGGGGATCAAGGGGGGGCTGAAGCCTTGACTGATGTAGCAACCCGAAAGCTGACAGATAAACAGACTGCGCTGGTGGATACGCTTGTAGCAACAGGATGTAGCATCACAGAAGCAGCGCATGCCGCCGGGTACGCTAAGGGTGAAGCCGGGAGAGTGACAGCCAGTAAGGCTTTGAAGCTGCCACACGTACAACAGTATATGATGCAGAGAGTATCTGAGACGATAGGACTGAATGCTACGACTGCGGCTGCAAAGGTAATGCAGTTGGCACAGGGCGCACGGTCAGAGTACGTACAGCTGGAGGCAAGCAAGGACATCCTCGACAGGGCTGGCTTCAAGAGTCCGGACAGGATGATGCACCTACACGCAGGCGAGATATCTGTGTCGATCGATCTGAGCTAGGGCCGAGTGTAGATGTAGGGGGTGGGGGCAAAAAGTAGGCGGCTGCTATACTGCAATGGACCTATACAAACATTCCTGCTAAAAAAGGCTTGTTGCACATATGCACTAGGAGGTCGCTATGACAGAGCAAGTCAACTACTGGTTCCTTTACTGCGTCGATGTCATTCTGTGGATGGAAGCTGCATCAGGCATAAGCTATGAAGCATGGAACTTGATTCTGTTTGTTTTCTTACAGCCTGCATTGATTCTGTTGTTTTTTGGCTTATGGGTACGTGCGCGATTTGTGCGTTGATATCTCGTTAACTATTCGATGAAGATGCGGCATGAGAGATTATCAATCAGTTTTTCTAAAAGCCGCATTCAACTCACTGCTTCCTGAGTTTATGGACTCTGACAGGTTGACTGCTGAGAGCGTGTCGCCTGAGCTTTTGGCTGTCCTGCGCAAGATAAGCGATCACTATTACAAAGACGATGCAACGACTGCTGCGCATATTAGAAAGTATCAAGCGGCAGGGAAGGATCGTGAGGTTCGTGCGTTACGCGCTAACCAGATTGATTATCGCCTGACCAATGATTTTTTTGGCACCAGTAGCTTCTTCAAAGATTTTGAAGATCAGGGCTTTTCTACAGATTTGAAGATGATGCTCGGCACGTTTTCTGTGAAGCGTGATGGCGAAGGATATCGTATTTCTGATAAGTATGACTTCTCAAGCAACCCTAGCTTTGTGATGGAATATCTCGAAGAGATAGGGGAGGTGATGCAAGATCAAGGCAATGACGTTGATTTTGTCACCCAGTTCAAAGCTGCTATGCGGCGATCCAGTATGAATAAAGATAAAGGCATGATGGGTAGGGTGTACCCATACCTGCGCGTGCTTGGAAACCAGTTTGCGCCAGACACTGTATCGCCAGAAGAGGGCGGCGCAAAATATGTAGATATCTTTATTCCTCCCGAAGATGCAGTAGAAGAAGATAGGCCATCACCTAGGCCTACTTGGTTTGAGAATGATAATATCCCGCCAGTATTCCCAGCCACTCCTATGGATGAAGAGCGTAAGAGTTTGCTTGATACCGCTCTCAATGCTCTCTTTCCACCTGCGGAAGCAATGTTTGCTACTGAAGAAACTATGAAAGATTTGAAGCGCAAGCCTGTTGCTATGCCTCAATCAAAACCAACACAGAGGCAGAGGTTGATTGATTCAATCGAGCCAGAAGAAGACACTGTAGCTGTTGAGGCGAGAAGACTTGGCTAGAAAACCAAAAACTCCAGCTTGGACTCGCAAGGCAGGTAAAAATCCGAAGGGGGGCCTCAATGCAAAAGGGCGTGCTTCTTATAAAGGCGGCAAGCTAAGAGCGCCGGTACGATCAGGAGACAACCCGCGTCGTGCGAGTTTCCTTGCAAGAATGGGTGGGATGCCCGGACCGGAGCGTGACTCCAAAGGACGTCCTACTCGTTTGCTTCTTTCGCTACGTGCGTGGGGAGCTTCATCGAAGGCTGATGCGAAGCGTAAAGCAGCAGCCATTTCTAAGCGTAACAAAGCGAAGAAGAAGAGGAGTAAAGCCTAATGCCTATGGGTCCCGGAACTTATGGTTCAAAACGTGGTCGTCCTAAGAAAGCAGCAGCTAAGAAGGCTGGCGGTCTTACGGCAAAACAGAAGACACTTCCTAAGTCTCTTCAAAACAGAATTATGAAAGCAAAGAAGAAGTAATGTGTGTTGGCTCTCCAGAACCCAAGGAAGGTGCCACCAAAGATTCATCGGATCGTCTTCCGACTAATCTGAAGGCTGGCTTTGTCGAGCGGCGTCCGCAGCCTCGCATGTCTGAGACTGGGTTCTATGAGCAAGAGCGCGGTCGTGGGAAGGTAGCTGAAAAAGCTACTGGCGTCAGGCAAGCAACAACTGACGACCCACGCGAGCGTCCATCTACACCAGAGATGCGTGACCTTGCTGTTCGCAATATCCAAAAACGGATTGATGATCGAAATGATACTGTGAATCCGTTTGTTCCCGGCGGCAATGTGTTGAATGTTGTAAATGCTATGAGCAATTTTTTTGCAGAGCGATTGATCCGTGGTCTGCAAGCAGGACAAGACCCTGTGTATGGATCAAGTGGTGATGTCATTGGCTCACGTGATCCAGATACCGGAATACTTAAGGAGGGTCGTGATGATCTAACTGTTGGTGGTATTTCCTATAATACCATTGCAGAAGCAAATCGTGCTCGTGCTGCAAAAAATGCAAGAGAGCGTGACTCGGAAGTGCCAGATCGTCCAATAGCATCTGCTACTAATCCAGTAGTAACAGATACTAATCGTCGCTCGATGATTCCTTTGCGTCAGGCTAGGAGCTCAGCAGCATCTCGTGGCCCGGGCAGAAGAGGGACAGGCTTGTAATGAAAAAGAAGTCTCGCGTAAACGAAGCCGGTAACTATACCAAGCCAACGATGCGTAAGAATCTTTTCAATCGCATCAAGGCTGGTGGCAAAGGTGGCGCTCCCGGTCAGTGGTCAGCGCGTAAAGCTCAGATGCTTGCTTTACAATACAAAAAAGCTGGAGGAGGTTACCGATGAAGCTCAGCGAAAGGCAAAAGAAAACTTTGCTAAAGCATGCAAAGCATCACTCATCAAAGCACATGAAATTTATGAGAAGCCTGATGTCCAAAGGACAATCATTTACCAAGGCACATAAGGCTGCTCAAAAGAAAGTCGGCACCTGATGTCGCGCTCTAAGTCACAACGCTCATTGATGAACTGGACAAAACAGAAGTGGAGGACGAAGAGTGGCAAACCCTCGACACAGGGTCCAAAAGCTACAGGCGAGCGTTACCTCCCGACGGCGGCTATTGAATCCCTTTCGGCCAGCGAATATGCAGCCACCTCAAGAGCAAAGCGAAGAGGTAAAAAAGCCGGAAAACAATTTGTCAAACAGCCTAAAAAAATAGCAAGAAAGACAGCGAGATACAGATGAGTTCTTTTCTGCATTCTCTCAAGCCAGAAGAACGGCGCTTGCTACGCAAGGTTGTAAAGCATGTGCATTTTAAATATTTTCCAAAAGAGTTTTGCACTGACTATGAAGCAGACAAGCTCATAGCAACTATTGGACCAGAAACCGCTGCCACGCTTGTTCGTATTGGCAAGGATCACAAGGTAGATGAAATTTAAGTACAAGCCTGATGGTGAAGTGCTCAAAAGTTTTATGAGGGATGACACGTTTTTTCGTGGCATTCGTGGCCCTGTCGGTTCTGGCAAGTCTGTAGCTTGCTGCGTTGAAGTATTCCGCAGGGCCTTACAGCAGGAGAAAAACAGTGACGGCAAACGAAAAAGTCGCTGGGCTATCGTTCGTAACACCAACCCGCAACTGCGAACAACAACTATCAAAACGTGGCTCGACTGGTTTCCCGAAGATCAGTGGGGTAAGTTCTCGTGGTCTGTGCCATATACGCATAATATTAAACAGGGTGACATTGAGCTTGAGGTGATCTTTCTTGCTCTTGATCGTCCTGAGGATGTGAAGAAGCTGTTGTCTCTTGAGCTTACAGGCATCTGGATAAACGAAGCACGAGAAATACCAAAGTCGATTATTGATGCGTGTACTATGCGTGTTGGTCGTTTCCCTTCAATGCGTGAGGGTGGCCCTAGCTGGTCCGGTGTTATTGCAGATACAAATGCTCCCGAAGAAGATCATTGGTGGCCAATCATGGCGGGGGAGGTTCCAATCCCTGACCACATCCCTGCTTCTGAAGCAAAGATGTTGGTGAAGCCTGATAACTGGTGCTTTTACGTTCAGCCTCCCGGCATGAAAGAAAAGCGCGATGAAGATGGTGAAGTTCAAAGTTATGCTGTCAATGAAGAGGCTGAGAATGCTAAGCACATGCTCAAGAGCTACTATCCAAATCTAATACAAGGTAAGGGTAAGACATGGATAGACGTGTATGTGATGAATCGACTTGGCACTATCCAAGACGGCAAGCCTGTCTACAACATGTTTGTTAGCGATACACACATAGCCAAGGAAGAGATTCCAGTAGCTGACTCAATGCCTCTCTACTGTGGCCTAGACTTTGGTTTGACTCCTGCTGCTGTGTTTGGACAGAAGGTGCGTGGCCGCTGGTTTATTCTGCAAGAGATTGTAGCATTTGATATGGGTATTGTTCGTTTTGCTGAACTGTTGCGTGCTGAGATTGCAACGCGCTATGCAAACTGTGACGTTCATATATTTGGTGATCCATCTGGTGACTTTCGAGCACAGACAGATGAATCGACACCATTTCAAGTATTGCATGGTGCTGGCTTAGTAGCTCGCCCCGCTCCGAGTAATGATGTGTCTCTGAGGCTTGAAGCTGTAAGCACACCGCTCAACAGGATGGTTGATGGTAATGCAGGTTTTTTGATTGACTATAGGTGTAAAGAATTGATCAAAGGGTTTGAAGGTGGTTATGCGTATCGCCGCATACAGGTTTCTGGCGAGCGTTATGATGATCGACCGGAGAAGAATCGCTTTAGTCATATCCATGATGCCCTTCAATATTTGATGCTTGGTGCTGGTGAAGGTCGTCAGGTTTTAAATCACAATGCACAAGGACGTGCGTTTAATGCAAGAACAGACTTTGATGTTTTCACTAGACAACCAAAGAAGCGTAGGCAAGGCTTATGGGCGCGTATGTGATTTGTGCGTTGCTTTGTATAATAGGTGCGCGTTAAAGGTGGTTTTCGCTGGTTCCTAGGCTTAGGCGAGATTAAATCGGACGTACACTGTCCAGCCACCACTTGAGAGACAGATATGTGTGTATTTCAGACTCCAAGCCTTCCCGGTCCTGATCCTTCTGTCGAAGCAGAACGACAAGAACGTATGGCTCAAGAAATGGCAGATGCGCGTCAGCGCAAGCAAGAAGCCCTTGAGGGCGAGGTGACTCGTCGTAAAAAAGGCTCTGGCGCACGCTCTCTGCTTACTGGTCAGAGTGGCGGCATCGGATTTTACAACCCGAATAGGAATGAGTAATGCACGGCTTGGCAAAGAATTACCTCCAACGGTACGAAAAAGCTAAGTCGCACCGTCAACTTTTCGAGAACCTGTTTGATGAATGTTATGAATATGCTCTCCCGCAACGTGAAGGCTTTACGAAAATGTCTCCCGGTCAACGTAGAGATGATCGGATATTCGATGAAACGGCTGTTGTCGGCGTGCAAGAGTTTGCCTCACGTTTGCAGAACGGCATTTGCCCGAACTTTGCTAGGTGGGCAGATTTTATTGCTGGGTCTGAAGTTGAAGATGTTAATCAAGATCGCATCAATAATGAACTGGATGAAGTCACGGAATATGTTTTCGAGATCATCCAAAACTCAAACTTCGGGCAAGAAGCGCACGAGAGCTTCCTAGACCTTGCAGTTGGAACTGGATGTCTTCTTGTAGAAGAAGGGGATGCAATCAACCCTGTGCGGTTTAACGCCGTGCCATTGCCGCAAATCGTTCTTGAAAATGGACCTGATGATCGTATTGATCATGTCTATCGTGAACGTGAGTTGCGAATGAGAGATTTACCTATTGCATATCCAAAGGCTGTTTTGTCTGCGGATATGGCGTCTAAGGTAATGAATCAGCCTGATCGTAAATGCAAAATTATCGAAATTGTTTGCAAGCTGTATGATAAGCCAAACGTAGAACGACATGCGTTCTATGTTATCACTAAAGAAGATGGTGAGTTGCTATACGAAGAGGAGTTTGAGGGTGCTGGCTCAAATCCTTTTGTTTGCTTCCGCTGGTCGAAAGCGGCAGGTGAAGTGTATGGGCGGGGTCCACTTGTCAATTCTCTGTCGGCTATTAAGACTACTAACCTCACAATCGAACTTGTGCTTGAGAACGCACAGATGGCTATAAGCGGCATCTATCAGATGGATGATGATGGTGTTATCAACACAGACACGATCAATCTGATTCCCGGCACGATCATACCAAAGTCACCGACAAGCTCTGGGTTACAGCCAATACGTGCCGCTGGTTCCTTTGATGTTGCGAATCTCATCCTCAGTGATATGCGTAACAATATCAAACGTGCTTTGTATAATGATATGCTTGGTGACCCAAACCGTACACCTGCAACAGCGACTGAAGTAGCAGAGCGGATGGCTGATCTCTCCCGTCGCATCGGCTCTGCCTTCGGGCGTTTGCAAGCAGAGTTTATCCAACCTGTACTTCAGCGTGTTGTCTTTATTCTGAAGAAGCAAGGTCGCATTGAAATACCAACACTGAATGGTCGTGAGGTAAAGGTTCGCTCTGTATCTCCCCTCGCACAGGCTCAAGCAAATCAAGATATTGCATCGATTGATCGTTTTCTTGAAATGGTAGGTGGTCGTTTTGGACCACAGATGGTAAACCTGCTAGTCTCTTCAGAAGAGGCTGCAACGTATCTTGCAAAGAAGTTTGGTGTCCCAGACACTTTGATTAGAGATGCTGCGCAGCGTGAACAAATCGTTCAGGCGATGGCACAAATGCAGGGGATGCAGCAGAATGTCCAACCAAATGAAGGTCAGACTTGACGGCTTTAATCGTGCTGAAGAAGCTGACAAACAAATTTCATTAACAATATCTCAATTATTCAATACCGCTTCTGGTAAAGAGGTGTTGAGGTATTTGCGTTCTATTACTATTGAAGCAGTCAGTGGAGGGAACGTAAGTGATGCTGAACTCAGACATTTAGAGGGTCAGCGATATCTTGTTGGCGTTATCGAACGTCGTATCAAACATGCCGAAAGGATAAAAACTGATGAATGATGCAGATAATGTGGAGGTTGCAGAAACCGAAGCACCTGTTGACGGTATCCAATCTGAATCCGTAGAACGTCCTGAGTGGCTTCCTGAAAAGTTTAAAACCCCAGAAGACCTTGTCTCATCTTATTCACATCTTGAAAGCAAGTTGGGCAAGACTGACGAAGAGTTGCGTGCAGCAGTCAAAGAAGAGTTGCACCAAGAACAATGGCAAGATCGACCAGCCACCGTTGGTGATTATACTATCCCAGAATCCCTTGATGAAGAGGCGGCTGTTGGTGACGATCTCCTTAACTGGTGGGCGCAGTTTTCTTACGATCATGGCTTTGGCCAAGATAAGTTCGAGGCGGGGATTGAGAAGTATGTCGATGCCCTTACCGGAGGTATCGATCTTGAAGAAGAACACACAAAGCTCGGTGAAAACGCTGACGCTCGTATTGAAGCTGTTAAGCTATGGGCAAACCAGTTCTTTAGTGAGGAACAATATGATGCTGTTGAACGTCTTGGTGAAACAGCCCAAGGCATCGAGGTCCTCGAAAAAGTCATGTCAGCAATCAACATAACTCCGGTTGCTGGTAATGTAGAAGCTGGAACCCAGTTGTCTGAAGACGAACTGCGCTCCATGATGATGGATGAACGCTATTGGAAACAAGGCGCTCGTGATCCAGCATTTGTGAAGCAGGTGGACGATGGTTTCTCCAAAATGTATCAAGGCTAGGTATGGCCAGATAAAGGTAAAGCCTGCTACGGCAACTCATGCTGGAAAGCTGCAACACCTCCTCCGGTTGACAGATTTGCGTGAGTGTATGATTCAAGGTTCGACACCGTGGCGGGCTTTACACTTACCTCTTACTATAAATGATGCTGAAACATTCACAGCCTTGGTTGGCAAAACACCAATCTGCATGGGTGGCGTGTTGCCTTTCCATGATGCAGAAGATCGCATCGGGTCTATCTGGCTTCTTGGTTCACCATTAGTCGAAGATCATGCTTTGGACTTTCACAGGATGGTGAAAGACATGGTCTCTTATTTCCAAACGCAGTATGATATCCTTGAGAATGTTGTTCCGATTGATCATGTGCGCAGCATTAAATGGTTGCGTAGTCTTGGTTTTTGTTTTGCATATACTCCAACAATAGTGAATAGCTACGAAGTATTAAGATTTGTGCGTTGCGCATCTAATATAGAAGTGTCATTCGAGGAGGACGAACGGCCTGCGTCAAACTGATGGCCCACTCGGATAACCATATGACGAGAGACGCGGACAACCGGGACTTGTAAAATCTTGTAACAGGAAGGACTGTTGTTATGGCGTCTACTTTAGATACCGCCTTTATCAAGCAGTTTGAGTCCGAAGTTCACATGGCTTATCAGCGTATGGGTTCTAAGCTAAAGAACACTATTCGTAATCAGCAGGTGAGCGGAAATGTTGTTCGTTTCCAAAAAATCGGCGCAGGAACTGCTTCCACAAAATCGCGTAACGGCAATATCACGCCTATGGAGTTGGTACACACCAACGTCGAGGCGACGATGGAAGACCATTATGCAGCCGAGTACATCGACAAGCTCGATGAACTCAAGACCAATATTGATGAGCGTCAAGCTGTAGCCACCTCGGCTGCTGCTGCACTTGGTCGTAAGACTGACGAGCTTATCTACACCGCTATGGATGCGGGTGCGAACTCTACGCAAATCCATGACACAAGCTCGGCCGTAGAAAAGGCTGATCTTCTGACTCTGTTTGAAACCTTTGGTACTGCAAATGTACCGGAAGATGGCCAACGCTATCTTGCGATGCACCCGAAAGGTTTTGCTGATCTGTTCCTTATCAACGAGTTTGCATCGTCTGACTTTGTTGGTGAGCAGAATCTGCCATTCGCAGGCGGCATGACTATGAAGCAGTTTCTTGGTTTCAACATCTTCTCAACCTCTGCAATCACTGCTGGTAAGAATATCGCATACCATCAGAATGCGGTTGGTATCGGGGTAAACTCTGAAGTTTCGACTGAAGTAAACTATATCCCTGAGAAGGTATCGCACCTTACCACCTCGATGATGTCGATGGGCGCAGTTGTTATTGATGACAACGGTGTCTACGAAGTCCTCGACAACAACTAAGAGGGAGATTAGTCATGGCTTATTCTGCATCTGGTCTTACTCGCATGGCAGGCGGTGGTGGTCATAGCCTTTGGTTCTATGACTCGACTGACGCTCTGACTGCTGTTCGTGTGTCAGGATATTTCAACAATGCTGCTAGTATGCTGAATGTTGGTGATGTTATCTTTGTATATGATAGCGATGCACCAACAATGGGTATCTCAGTTGTTCTGTCGAACACTGGCTCTGTTGTTGATATTGCTGACGGCACGGCTCTGACCGTAAGCGACAGCGACTAAGGAGATTGGGCGGCGGGTGTTTCCCAGCGGTTGAGCGACCTTTGGTCTGGGTACACTAGGCACTCGCCGTCCAAACCATTAGATGACATCAAGCGCAGCAAACTCATCTGTTGATATCGCCGCTCGTGCATTGACACTTATCGGGGCCAACCCGATTTCATCGTTTGATGATACGAGCACAGAAGCAACTGTTGCTAACAATATGTATGAGGATGTTGCACGAGCATCTTTATGTATGGCGCGATGGCGCTTTGCAACCAATCAACAAGTTCTAAACTTATTGTCTGACGAGCCAACTGGTCGTTTTGATCAGGCATATCAGCTTCCTGCAAGTCTGCTGATGCTTCATGCTTTGACAGTGAATGATCTAGTTGTTGATTATACTGTATATGGCGATAAGGCATTTGCCGATACGAATGAAGCAGATCAAGTAGTTGCAGATTTTACCTTTCGGGCTGAAGAGAACACTTGGCCTTCATATTTTACTTTGGCAGTAGAATATCAGCTTGCTGCAATCTTTGCGGCTGCGATTGCGCGTGATGATGGTTTGATGAGAATCATGGATGAGAAATACAAAGTTGCTATGTCTCAAGCACGCACTCTCGATTCACAACAACAAACTACGCGTAAGCTGATAACGAACAGGTTCAAAGTTGAAAGGCGTAGTTAATGGCACGAATCAGAGTACCGCTAACCAGCTTCGACTACGGTGAAGTTAGTCCAAACCTACGCTCTCGTACAGATTCCCAAGTTTATAATCGCGCCGCTCAAACGCTGCGCAATTTCTTTATTCGCTCTGAGGGTGGCTTAGAGAAGCGTGCTGGCACTCGCATTTGGGCTGCTGCCGAAAGTGCTGTTACATATTCAAGCAGTGCAACAGGTATGCAGGTTCGATTAGAGCCATTTGTATTTTCTGATGATGAGCAGTACATCATCGCATTCTCAAATGCGCGTTGTGATATATACCGATTGCTAACAAATGGGACAGTTTCTCACATACAGGGTTTGACTGCCGATACAGCATCGGGTGCCTTGCCGTGGACTCAAGCAAAATTAGGCGAGCTTACTTTTTCGCAAGCTGGCGATGTGATGTTTATAAATCACACTACGTTTATGATTCGTAAACTGGTTCGCACTGGGTTAACAACCTTCCAAGTTGATACGTTTGAGTTCGAGCAATCGTCAGATAATAATCTAACATTCCAGCCGTATCATAGTTTTCAAGATGTTGCCGTGACACTCACATCATCTGCAACGAGTGGTAGTGGAGCAACGCTTACATCTAGTTCCAACTACTTTGAAAGTGGTCATGTTGGTACGACGTTGCGTATTGGCCAGACTGATGCACTAATTACTGGGTTTACAAACGCAACAACAGTAACAGCAACAATCAAAGGTACACTGCGTCAACAGCTTGCTATAGATGCTCTGGAAACAGTAGAGGGCAGCAGCACAGTATTGGTAACTCACGCACTGCATGGTTTATCTGCTTCTGCATCCGTTGTTATTGATCGTGCAGCAGCAGTTGGTGGGATTGCTGCTTCTAATATAAATGGAACACGAACTATTTCGGCTGTTCTCGATGAGAATACGTATGAGATCACAGCCGCAGCTAATGCCACCAGCACGGCGGTAGGAGGTGGCTCCCCACGTATTGCGACAGGTGCAGCTACAACAGAGTGGGCTGAACAGTCGTATTCCTCCTTGCGTGGGTATCCTGCCGCCGTGACTTTCCATGAAGGGCGTCTTTGGTTTGCTGGCACACAAGCGCAGCCAAATCATTTGTGGGCGTCGAAAAGTAATAGGTTTTTTAATTTTGATGTAGGTGATGGCAATGATGACGATGCTATCGATGTGACTGGTGCTGTTGGTACGTTTGATCAGATAAGACATCTGGTATCAAATCGTGATCTGCAAATATTTGCCAGTGAATCAGAATTTTTCATTCCTGCATTTACAACAACACCAGTAACACCAGCAACAGCACAGGTTCGCAGACAAACACCATTTGGCTCAAACTTTGTCAGACCAGAGCCTTTGGATGGTGCAACACTGTATGTACAAAAAGCTGGTAATGCTGTGAGAGAATATATTTTCAGTGATACTGAAGGTGCATATGTATCAACTGAACTGTCTGTTCTTTCATCACATCTAATTACAAATCCATGGCAACAGGCTGTATCTAAGGGCGCAATGGACAAGCCTGAGAGCTTTGCATTTTATGTTGGCAGCGATGGTGATCTCACCGTTTTTTATTCGATGAGGGCTGACAAAAGACAAGGGTGGATGCGATGGACGACAACTGGCAGCTTCCATTCTGTTTGTGCCGTAGGCACGCGTTTGTTTACGGCTACTGTGCGAGATGATGGGAGCGGTACAAACAAGTTTTATATTGAAGAGTTCCAAGCCGATCAGCCAATGGATTACTGCAATACATATTCCGGTAGCTCTGGTGTGTTTAGTGTAAGCTCCAATTTCAATAATGGGGCTACTGTAAAGGTTGTAAATGGCACTGATTATCTTGGCGAGTTTACTGTTGCTTCTGGGAATGTGGATGTATCTGCTGTTGATGCTACTGTATCATCTGTTTCAATTGGCTTTGCTTTTACACCTACGATGAAAACTCTGCCTGTTGATGGCAATGTTCAGAATGGTCCAATGACAGGTAAGCCACGCAGGATTACTTCTGTAATTCTTGATCTTGAAGATACATTGTCAGTGTCTGTTGACGGGACTGATTTGATTATTCGAAATGTGAATGATGATTTTAGTAATGCACGCACAGCGATTTCTGGCAAAAAAGAGTTTTTTGTTTTGGGCTTTGATCGTGACCCGACAGTAACTGTATCTCAATCAGCGCCAATGTCGTTGTCATTGAATGGCCTTGTTATGGAGATGACAATCTAATGGACCCGTTTCTGATTGCATTTACTGCGTTCTCTACTATTAACCAGATGCAAAATGCCAGTGCTGAAGCACGCTATCGTGCGCAGCAAGCTAAGATCGAAGGTGAGAATGCAAGACTAATGGGCCTTGAGCGTCACAATCAAAGGCTCGATCAGCTTTCTGTTGCTCTCTCTACAAACAATGCTGTTGCTGGTTTTATGGGACGCGATGATCGCAGCATTGACGCTATCAATCGCAGATTACGCAAAGATGCTGGAACAGATGTAGCACGTAATACAATGAACACATTAAATGCTGTAGCTGCATCTAACCTTGAAGCTGCTGTTGCTCTTGCAAGAGGCAAGAATCAACAGAGAGCTATTTTGCTCGATAGTTTGTCGTCTGGATATGTGAATCACTTGCGCTTCAAGGATGTGAGGTCTGGTTAATGGCTGGTGTAATTAAGTCTAAAGGCAACCAAATTTTTACTACAGGTGTTCGTCAGGTCAACACAGATACTGGTAGTGGTCTTGTTGGCCAAGCTATGCAGCGTGCTAGTAATCGCATTGCCGATCAAATGTATCGTGATGCTGTTATTGAGCAACGTGAGTTTGGTGAACAAGCCGCTCTTACTGCTCCAATACGTGACGAAAAAACAAACAAGTTACAGTTTGTAGATATAACAGAAGATATGAGCCGCGTTGCACGGAACGCGGCTCGCCCCATTCTTGAGCGTGACTACGCTAGAGCATTCAAAGTCGATGTTGAAACAGCGTTGATTAAAGCACGCTCAGAATCAAAAACATCTGATGAGTTTATATCAAAGTCCCAGACAATTATCTCTGGGATGCGCGATGCTGTGCCGGATGAGTTTCAGTTCCTTACTGATCGTGTGATTGACGATAGCTCAACGATTGTTCAGAACCAGCATTACAATGCAATGCTGTTAGCAGAATCAAGAGAGCAAGAACGTATTCGTCTTGAAAATTTACAAATTCAATATGCAGATCAAGTTGATACTGTCAGAGCATTAGTACAAGACAATAAATACGGCAGTGCAAATGCAATGCGTGAAGCTATCCTTGCTGATATGCGTGAAACTGGCACTGAAGATGGCTTAACAGATCAATTTATTAAGAGCATTACAGATCAAGTCGATCAAGCCTACTACGGTGAGATTGCATATCGTGAAACAGATCGACTACTCAATCTCGGTGATGAAGAAGGTGTGTTTGCTTTAAGGAGAGCTTTTCTTACAGGAGATGCAAACGATTCTATTCCAACGATGGGTGTTGCTTCATCAGAACTTGATGATGATGGCAAACTACGTATCAACATGACACCGAAACTGATCGATCAAGATCAGCTTGATAGCATAGGTAGTGTTGCTAGTCGGCGTGTGATTGCAAACCAAATTGGTGTTTTACATGGCGCATGGAGTGCGAAGTTAGCAGAACGGGCTGAAGCTGCTGCTGTTACAAATCTTATGAATGAAGTGGGTGATGGCAACTCAAATGTAACAGGCGATAAAGCAGCAAGTAGACTTGATGCAGGATTTGCAGCGGCTGGTGTTCGTACAGATGTAACAGGATGGGCGCTCGATGAAACTGTTTCAAAAATTATGGATAACGATCAACTGCTTTCTGTAATGGTAAATGGAAACATATTGCCAAAGTCATTTGCAGCGACTCTTGATGGTGTTGCAAGTGGCGATATACAGGTTACAGAAGGGGGTCTTAAAAATCTGCTTACACTTTACAACCTGTCTACCAAAGGTATTGGTGAAGCTGGTCCCGTCCACCGGCCCAAAGGCATGACAGATGAAACATTCATGTTCTTTGAAGCTGTGCATGGTTATGCAAATACATTCGGAGCAGATCGTGTTGCAGACGGTGTAAACTTCTTAAATATGGGATCGGGTCGTCTGAAAGAACTCGAATCAAAAATTCAGATACTATTCAAACAACCCAATCAATCTGCTGAATCAATCATCTCTCAGTTTATGATTGAAAATCAGGATGATTTTGATGGCACGTTCTTTAGTCAGCCATTAACTCCCGGCTCCATTCAAAAACTTATGCCTGTTGCAATTCGTGCTTTTGGCTCTTTGCCAAAAGATCAAGCTGTTAAGGTTGTTGCTGATGCTTATCAAGCAATTTATGGAGAAACAAACCTGATTCGTTCACCAGATGGGTTTGAATACAAACGACATGAATTTGCACCTGAAACATTCTATGGCAGTCGTGGTAACACCTATAATGTTTTTCTTAACAAGGCTAATGACATACTTGCAGCTAACACTGGTAATGTAACTGATGTCATCGGTGAGACACATTTTTTGTGGCCCAGCAATCAATCAACAAATCGCAAAATTGTTTGGACTGTTGTTGATGCAGAGGGCAACTATGTCCGTCGTAATGGCTCTAGTATGCCACTTACTATCAATACCGATCAGATTAACAAGTCTTCACAAATGCAATCTGCATTCAAAACAAACCTTGAAGCAAAGATTGCAAGAGCACGCAATGTTAGAAGCGCTGTGATAGAGCAAGCTGAAGAATCTTTAACTGGTACAGGAACTCAGGCTGAAGATTATCTGACACGCAGAGGTATTGTGAATTAAATGATTGCTGGTGTTGAAAGCTCTTACGTTCTCCCACGAGATATTGGCGCTGTAGAAAGTAGACCGTCAGATGGTGTGAGCTTTGGCGAAGCATTTCGTGCAACCTTTGCATATAACTACAGGCCGCTGCTTGATGCTGCGGCAGAGCAAGTAGAGTTTGGCGCTCGTACATATGATCCTATGTTTGATCCATTCACACCAGAACGTATCGCTGGGTATGAAGATGAATTGAATGAACTAGCGCTTGCCAAAGACGAAGAACATTTTAAGTCCATCACATCAAACATTGATCGACGCAGGGCTGAGAAGCAAACACTAGCGGAAGCTGGGATGTGGTCTGGCGGTATGTGGGTTGCTGCTTTGATTGACCCTATGAATATTGCTTTTGCAATTCCTGTCTGGGGACAGCTTGGCTTGATGGCCAAGGGTGGCATGACAGTAAGGCAGGCTGCTGCTGCATCAGCACGGGGTGGTTTTGTTACTGGTTTAGTATCTGAAGGCATACGCGCTCCTTTTGATAGAACAAATACTGCAACTGAAACTGGAATGAATCTTGCCACTATGACAGCGGTAAGCACGATTCTTGGTTCTGTGCCTGCTATGGCTCGTGGCAGCTATAATTCAGTGCGCAAAGGCGCTGCTATGCGCGATGAAATTTTCCAAGGCAAAGGCACACTACCTGAGTCATTTGGTGGACGTACTATTAGCTATGCTTCTAATGATACCGCACCACCGTCAGTGAGTGCAGCAAGACAGTCACAACTCAAAACGCTTGATGATGAAATTGCTAGAATACAAAAACTTCTCGATGAACCAGAAGCACTCGCAGCAGCATTAGCTGAAGCTCCCATTGAGGGAGCGCGTAATATTCCACTAGATCAATTACGTAAACAACTTGGTCAAGAGTTAGACACACTCAAAAAGCAGCGCGTCACACAAAACAAACAAGCTCAAAAAGAAGCTGGTGGTGGTGATACTCCCGGCGTTTCTATCAAAGGCAAGAAAGTCACTATCGATGAAAAAGCTCTAAGTGAAGAGTTTGATAAGCGGCCTTGGGTAAAACCAGAAGTTGAGGGTGCGCGTCCGTTCAAAGAATCTGATTTTCTCACACCACAAGAATGGTCTGATTTCCAAATCATTCGAGCTACTGTTCGTGATGAAATCAAAATGTCAAAAGGTCGGCCGACCAAATCAGCAAAAGTTGCTTATATTAATAATACAAA
>TARA_R100000654_G_scaffold71546_1_pt1 | contig 26332 bp, 49 predicted proteins | sample TARA_R100000654 | Tara Oceans TARA_R100000654 (sample SAMEA2622473) | marine metagenome | biome: marine biome (ENVO:00000447); feature: surface water layer (ENVO:00002042); material: "saline water (ENVO:00002010), including plankton (ENVO:xxxxxxxx)" | depth 5 m
CTGTCCGGTGGGCGTGGCGCGTCAGAGGTTTGGGGTCGCGAGTTTACCGATGAAGTGCCGAGCTGGTATTTCGCGCAGGTGCAGTGGCAAATGTACATCATAGGCCCACAGGTTAAAGAGGTTGATCTGCATGTCATGGTCCCAGGTTTTGGTGACAAGCTTTTTTACACATACACGATCAAAAGAGACGATGAGCTTATAGAGATACTTGCAGACAAGGCACATGAGTTCTGGCAGGAAAACGTTTTAAAAGAGGTAGCGCCACCGACTGATGGTAGCGACAGTTACAAAGAATATCTCGCAGATCGCTTTCCCAAGAACAACGCAAACGTTTTAAGTGACGATGGCACGTCTTATGCCTTGGTGGAACAGTACCTTGAGGGCAAAAAAATGATGCAAGCAGGCAAAGACATTATGCAAGAAGCCCAAAACAAGCTCAAGGAAATCATCGGTGAAAACACAGGCGTCAAGGGCTCGTGGGGCAATGTTTCTTGGAAAAACATCAAAGATGGCGAGAAAAAAGATTTTGAAGCGGCCTTCTACGCATTGGCGAAAAAGACCAAAGCAGAAAAGGATGCACAAAAAATACTGGAACAAAACACAGTCGTAAAGAAGGGTTATCGGAGATTTACCGTTAGCTCTAAGAGGTAAACATGAACAATAGCAGCAAAAAAGGGAGCATGGCTATGGTACTAGCAAAACAACAGGAAGAAGTAGGGTCACGAGGGATTGTTCTTCATTCATTTGAAGACTTGAAGCGTTTTTGTAGCGCATCGGCAGCCTCGGGTTATTTTAAGGACGCGCAAGACGTGGCTAAGGCAATCGTCAAAGTGCAGGCAGGAATGGAGCTTGGTGTTCCACCGATTGCAAGCATGGCAGGCATTCACATCGTGGAAGGCAAGCCTACGTTGTCATCAGGCCTTATTGCGTCACGCATCAAAGCCAGCGGCAAGTATCGGTTTGTTGTCAAAAAGCATACCGAAACCGAGTGCGAGCTTGAGTTCAAGGAAAAGCTTGATGGCTCTTGGGAGTCTGTTGGTGTTGCGTCGTTTACCATGGCGGATGCGGCGAAGGCAGGCATTGGTGGTCGCACCAACTGGAAGCGTTACCCTAAGAACATGTTATTCGCTCGCGCCATCAGCAATGGGGCCAGATGGTATTGTGCAGACATCTTTACTGGTGCCATCTACACCACCGAAGAGATTCAGGATGACATCTCTATCGTGTCTGACGACGTTCAAACAGAGGCGGTGAATGTCACGCCCGAAGTTGTTGCGCCGAAAGAAGAAAAGGTGGACCCAAAGAAGCTCAAGGGCGCAAAGGCAATCAAAGACGCGCTGAAGAAAGACTCAAAATAAAAAAGGGAGAGAGCATGACAACAGCAAAGAATAACACAGCATGGAGAAGCACAAGCACTATGGGCAATGGCGTTAATGATGCCATGTTTGCAACCCTAGCAGGTCTTCGATACAGAATCCAAAAAGAAACAGGTGTCGATGAGGTAAAATATGGGTTATATAGGCTCGCTAAAACTGGTTCCCGCAAGAAAGTTTGGCAGATTAGCGAGATTGCAAAATTTACCACGCTAACAGGGGCCACTGTTCGCAACTATATACAATCCGGCTTTTTAGATGCCACAAAAATAGGACACAAGTGGCTTGTCAGGCATGATGAGGTGGTTCGTGTTTTTGGTGGCCTGGGTATACGCTTTGAGGACGGAGATCATTGTATTGAGGAGTGGAGCTTTCTCAGAGAGATGGAAACTGCTGAGGCGGCGCAACGGTTGGCGGAAGTGGACGCAGCAGAGTTTCACGCAAGAAAAGATGCAAAGTCGTAACGCAGGGCATTGCATGATGTGTGGTGCTGCATGTTTTATGCATGCAGGCCACGATCCCATATGCGTGGATTGCTACGTGCCAGAAAATCCTACTTTTGGATGGAAGGTCCGAAAGTGGATGGAAACAAAAAACGGCAAATCGGCAGACCTGAAAAAATTCGCCACCACCTCACAAAAAGAATCTTTTTTGAACCGAGAACTCGGTCTTAAAATAAAGAAAAACAAGAAAAAAGAAACGGCAGACGATAGATGAAGCAAACACTCCGACCCTACCAAGAAGAAGCGGTTTCAAGGTGTCGAGAGTCTGTCGCAAAGCATAAAAGAGTATTGCTGCAACTGCCAACAGGCGGCGGAAAAACCACTATCGCTGCCGAGGTGATAGACCTTGCAGTAAAGAAAAATAAAACAGTTTTATTTATAGCTCATCGTCGAGAACTTATACACCAGGCCTATGAGAGGTTTACGGGTTTCGGGCTAGACTGCTCGGTGGTGCTGTCCGGCGATAAAAGATGTGACTCTGAAAAACCTGTTCAGATTGGCTCGGTGCAGACATGTGTGCGCCGGAAGAAATACATGGCATCCATTTCGCCCGATCTTATTATTGTTGACGAGGCGCACCATGCCGTGGCGAACAGCTACGTTACCATATTGAAAATGTATCCAGACGCAGCAGTTATGGGTTTATCCGCAACACCATATCGAACGGACGGAAAAGGGCTTGGGTCGATTGATGGCTACTCTGTTTTTCAGGCGCTGGTTGTTGTGGAGACAACGGGCTCGCTGATAAATCAGGGATATCTATCCCCTTGCGAGGTATGGGTGCCGCAGGTGTTAAGCTTTTCTAAGGTAAAGCTAGATAAGGGCGATTTCGACAGAAAAGAAGTCGAAAAAATGTTTATCGATAGGGACCTTATGGAAAATGTTGCTGCTGACTGGAAGAAATACTGCAACGGACTTCAGACGCTTGTCTTTGCGTCATCGGTTCAGCATAGCGAGTCACTGGTGGCGGTATTTAACGAGCAAGGCATCCCAGCGGAACATATTGATGGCACAACGCCTAAGCCTCAAAGAGAAAAGATACTATCACAGCTCGCAGACGGCTCTACAAGGGTCGTATCAAACTTCGGTGTGCTGACAGAGGGGTTTGATTGCCCAGCGGTTTCTGCGCTCATTCTGGCGCGTCCTACGATGTCAATGGCTCTTTACAAGCAGATGGTGGGCCGTGGGCTCAGATCTCATGAGGGAAAAACATCTGCCGTGATCCTTGATTATGGCAAAAACACCATGCGGCACACATGGCCAACCAATGATCCGCCTGCTGATCTTTCTGACGGCTTGACGGAGAATGCAAAAACCAAGAAAAAGAAGGACGAAGAAATAGCCGCATGGATCTGCCCTAAGTGTTGTGCTGCTACGCCCATGTCTGATGATAAATGCACAAAATGTGGTGCCCCCAAGCCAGTCGCAAAGATAAAGCATAAAAAAAAGAACTATAAGCTTATCAGGTTGAATGAAAATGATATACAATCACCGCTCACGCACTCACAAGTGCTTAAGAGAAGACTGAAGTTTTTTGAGTTAGAGGAGAAGGATAAAGCAATGGGGAGAAGCATGTGGACATCTTCATACAAATACAAATCACTGTATGGGAACATGCCTCACGACGACGGCATACTTTCTTCAGGCGAGACATATCATTATTTTAAAAACAGACCAAGGAGGGCAAAGAAGTGACAAAATTATTCAACTTTGACGAGCTAAGAGAAGGGCTATACAGAAGATTTAAAGATGATGATGTCTTTGAGCTTAGGCTTATGGGTGCTGTTACCGAAAACGACAGCACCAGAAGAAACTATAGCGGTTATTTTAGCGTTGTTGATTTTGATGCCATCCAAAAACACCTTTTAAGCATTAAGAACTACGAACATCTTTGGGGTTCAAACGCTCCAGTGAAAGAGGAGACAAGAAAGAGAGCCGATGGCTTGTTTAAGTCAGGGGCAGGAATACACTCCGGCAATAATGATGCAAAAAAAATAAAAAGTATCTTTATTGATTTCGATGTGGTGAAGCCAGAAAAACACAAAAACAACTGCTCTTCTGACGAGGAAAAAGCCCAGGCATGGCCATCCGTTGAGGAATGCAAATCTCTTCTTAAAAAATACAACTTTCCTGAGCCATCAGAAATCTCTGACTCCGGCAACGGCTATCACGTTCTCTACAAGTGCGACCTGCCCGTAAGCTACAGTGGCCTTATTAAGCGTTTTTTAAAGATCTTAAAATACCACCTTGCAAACGACCATGTTAAAATTGATGAGTCCGTTCATAATCCAGGTCGAATGATTCGCCTCCCTGGAACACTGAATCAAAAGGGCAAGGATTTGCCTGATAGACCTCATCGCATGACGGGCGTAATAGAAGAAAACCCACCGCAAGAGGTTACACTTGAAATGCTTGAGGCTTTCGTCGCTGCAAACTCTTGGGTGGAAAAAAGCGAATCGTCTCAGGTTTCAAACAAGTGCGATCTCTCCATAAAAGAAATTGCTGAAACTTCTGGCGCAGAAATAAGAAATCTTGGCAACCCGATAAAAAGCGGCTCTAACCTTGTTTATAAATGCAAGTGCGTCATGTGCAACAGTGCCAATTATGATGCGTGGATCACCAAGTATAAAGATGGTTTTTCCTACGGCTGTTTTCATGACACTTGTGACGCCAAAAAGGGTGGGACCGCTAAGTTTGCGAAAAAATTTGGCATACCTCTAAAGCAGATCAGAGCCGAAGAGGGTGAAGAGATTTTGATTTCGGAGTCTTTCAGGAGCGAAAAGTACGATGGTCCCGCAACCCTTAAGATGCCACGAAACTACAAATACGAAGATGGCTTTATAAAAAGCATGGATGGAAAAAGCAGTAAAGACATTACGTCCCAGGCTGTTTACATATCCGCAACCCTTGAGGACGTTGAGACAGAGGAAGAGTATGTTCAGATTGCGTACACCAGAAACTCTAAATGGCGGTACAGGGTAGTCAAAAAAAGAAGCATTGTTGATAGACAAAAAATCATTGAGCTTGCAGACAGGGGACTTTCAGTTGGTTCCGATAATGCAACGGCGTTGATTGGTTATCTTCGCAGTTTTCACATTGAAAACGAAAATAGGATGAAGCTGGCTCGCTCAAGCTCAAGAATGGGGTGGCAGGAAGTTGATGGGGAGATGGGGTTTCTTTGGGGGGAGAAATACATAGGTAAGGACAGCGTTATATCCAACGAGGTTATGTCAAATCAGTCAGCACGTCACTGGCCTGACAACAGCATCTTTTTTCAGGCGGCATCCAGCGGTGAAACACAGCTTGTTAAAACGTTGACCTCGAACGGTACGCTTGACGGATGGCGGTCTACAATGCAGTGGTGTTGTGAGCATCCAAATCTGTTAAGTATGATTCTTGGTTCTTTCTGCTCTCCCTTACTGGAGGTTTTAAACCAAGACAACTTCGTCATGGATTACTGCAACCGCACTTCATCCGGTAAAACCACGGGACTTGTTTTTGCTTCATCGATATGGGGAAACCCTGATAAATCAAAAGGTGGATCATTAATAAGGTCATGGGATATTACACCGACAAGTGCAGAGCGAGTAGCCCACGCAAGAAACCACATGCCTTTGTTTATGGATGACACCAAAGCGGCTCGTGACCTTGCAGTGGTGGTGAACATTGTCTACAAACTGGCGAGTTCTCAAAACAGGGGTCGAGGAAATATCTCTGGCACTGATATGGATAAAAACTTTAGAAACGTGATCATATCAACCGGAGAGGAAAGCCTAGCTGACTTTTCTAAGGATGGCGGTTCAATAGCTCGCGTCTTACAGGTGTCTGGCCCTATGTTTACAAAGATGGGCAAGGGCTTTTCTGTGGAGATGCAGGAAAGGGTGAACGAGGTATATCAGAACTACGGTATGGCTGGCCCAATGTTCGTTAAATATATAGCGGAAAATCGTAACAGATGGGATGAGTGGCGCACTTTGCATCGTGAAAAAATGCTTAGGGTTAACACCAGAAATGAAAACATCTTGAATCGTCTTGCTAAATGCATGGCAACGATTATGGTGTGTGCTGACATTTTAAGAGAGTCTGGAATACTTGAGCTTGATCAATCGCAAGTAGATGAAGCACTAGACCTTATCTGGACGAAGTGTAGAGAAAATACTGACGACTCAGACAGAGAGGCCTCTGCTCTTATGTGCGTAGAGGAGGGTCTTTTGGAAAAGCGGGATTGCGTTGTTGTTGTTGAGTACAATAGTATTGGGGATGTAAACTATAGAAAAACGCTTGCAGATAATGACAACTCGGCGTTCGTAAGACCAGGATTTGAGCCCATTGCTAAATGTCACACTAGCAAAGCAGGGCGGGTTACTATGCTCGCGGTTGCAATAAAGACGATAAAGGACATCTTGTCTAGAAACGGGTACAATCCTCGGGCTCTCATTTCTCAGTGGAGAGAGAAGGGCTGGCTTATTGAAGACCAGGGGTCTAAAACGCCAGTTGTTAATCTTGGTAAAAAGGCACGGTCGAGGTGTGTTGTTTTTAATGAAAAAGCATGTGAGAAGCTCAGCCTTTACGGAGAAGAAGAAAAAAGCTTAAGTGCCGCCATCACAGAGGCAAAAGAAGACATGCTTATGGATGATTACGGCGACAGTTACAATGAATGGGATACGGTATGAAAAGAATAAAACACGGTGACAGATACTATTTTATGGACGACTTTATTGCAGCGTTTTGCACCAACGGGCCTGATGGATTAATTGAAAAGATAGACCTGTGGCCTTGGGCGAAACAGAAAAGAGTTGTTGATGAGGTCTTAAGGCAGACCATAGAATTTGCCAACAAAAGCTTCTGGCAAGATCTTGATGTGTGGTATGAGAAAAAACAAATATTGCACGATAGACCGAAAAAGCTTCCAAAGATCAATGAAAGAAGGTATTACAAGTCAACAAACATAAATAACTCTAGATATACGTATCTTAGAATACCTGTAAATATATACTCAAAGGAGGGTGGGGACGTGTTTAAGGTTTCGTTTGGAAGTAAAAAAATAACTATAACAAAAGTAGAGGGAGAAAATAATGAGCAATAAAAACTTTAAGCACGAGGCGTTAACATTTATGCATCTTTTGCGTTTTAACGCCATTGAGAGGTGTGAAACAGATGCTGAAAGAATAGAGTTTTTCTATGATTTCGCAGAGGCCATTGGGATGAATTTTTCAAAGCACTTTGAAGACACAAAGGCGCAATATGGCCAGCAGATTGCAGATCACATGGTTTTATCTTTTGTTGAAACCGCGTGCGCTGTAAACCCAGATTTCGCAAAAACCATTAAAGGCATTGTAGATAGATGCTTTGGTGGTGTTGTGGAAAAACAGGAATACTTAAACTAAAAAGGAGAAAATATGTCTAGTATGAACGTAGTAACATTGGTTGGAAACATGGGTAAAGACCCTAAGATCTTTGATGGCAACACCAAGGTCGCCAAATTTAGCATTGCAACCAATGAGTTTGTTAAGCAGGAAAAAAAGACCGAATGGCACAACATCGTGGCTTTCGGAAAAACTGCTGACATTATAGAGGCTTACGCAAAGAAGGGCACAAAGATCGGTGTTTTAGGCCGCTTAAGCAACGGTTCCTATGAAAAAGACGGTCAAACCGTGTATTATACTGAAGTTATTGCGAATAACGTTCAGCTTTTGTCTCCCAAGGGCACATCCGAGGGGAACAACTTCAGTAACGATCAAATACCATTCTAGTGGGCCGTGCGTCACGGCTTACTATGGAGCAGTGAGCCGTGGCCAACACCTTAAAAGACAGAGTAGAAGAACTAGAAGATAAAAACGAGAACCTGGAGCGCGAGATCGAAAACATGGAGATTCGTGTTCAAAGCCTCGAAGAGCAACAGCAGCCAATCCTTGAAAAGATAGCGTCCTACAGAGAAGCTGAAGTTCGTATTGAGGGGGCCATAACAGGCCTTAAGTGGCTGGCTGGCTTATTAACGTTTTTAGCAACATTGGGTCATTGCATTCCTATTGATTACTAAGGAGTAAAAATGACCTGGACCTTAAAGCAAGGCGACTGGCGAGATGAGCTGGCCGACATCGAAGAAGTTGACGCAATCATAACCGACCCGCCATTTGGCGCACGAACACACAAGGGCGATGCCGCAGCAGCGGTTCAACAAAAGTCAGCAACAGGTCAAAGCAAGCGGCGACCTATTACGTATAAAAACTTTCACCCTGCTGATGTTTATGAGTTTGTTTATTCGTGGCAACATCGCAACAAGGGATGGTGGATTTGCATTACATCGCACGATCTGATTCCCGCATGGGAGCAAGCCTTTAGAGAGATCGGGCTATACTCGTTTGCTCCGCTGCCGTTTATACGTAAAGTGCCGAGGCTTTTAGGCGACGGTCCCGCGTCATGGGCTGACTATATCATGGCGGCGCGGCCAAGAAACATTAACTACAGTAGATGGGGATGCAGACCAGGCGCTTACGTGCTTGAGAAGGGCCATTACGAGCGTAAAAAGATCGCGGTAGGCGGTAAGCCTATATGGTTAATGAAGAAGCTTGTAGAGGACTACACGAAGCCTGGTGACGTTGTATGCGACCCTTTTGCTGGTGGGGCCACAACTCTAGCTGCTGCCACAATGCTTGGGCGCAAGTCTGTAGGGTGTGAGCTGCGCGAGGAGATATACCAAAAGGCGCTAGAGCGTTTATCGGGAATCACAACAGAATCGGATGCTGCATGATCATTGTAAGTTTTGACCCTGGCGCTAAAACAGGATTTTGTATCCGCGAAGACTCAGAGGTCTTGCTGTCGGGAACAGAGGACCGTGAAAAGGCTGTAGAGGTTGTAAAAAACTTTATTGAGCCTGGGGTGCCGGACATTGTTGTTATTGAGGGTGCCTACGTCCCTATGGCGTCGGCAGGATACATTAGCGGTATTCTCAAGCTGTGTAAGACATCAGGATTTATTGAGGGCGTTTGCTACGCTTATTGGCGCGATGCTCTCGTATGGAGGCCTCTGTCCACACAATGGCGTTCAGTGTTAGGGCTACGCCCAAAAAACAGAGACGAAGCCAAAGCGGTTGTTTTGGCCTGGGCTGAGGCTCATGTCGGTAGAAAAATCGAGGGGCCGCGTGGTGGTGTGGCTCACGACGAGGCCGAGGCGATTGCGATGGGCGCTGCTGCATTTATTAAGTTCCTAAACTAGGTAGCCACACTCTATAAGCTTTTCTTTGTACTGTGCGTTTTCTTCCATGATGGCCTTCATCACTTGCCTACACAGCACTGCTTCCGCCTGTGCAGCCTCTGCCTTCTCTTTTGTTTTGCGTGTTTCCTGTTCAATGGTTTGAAGTCGAAGTTCTAAATCTCTTTGGTTCATCTGGGCCTCTAATACTGATATGTTTCGGCCTCCAACTCTTGGTGAAAGCCACAATAGATACAACTGTAGTATCTTTCTTTATACCCCTTTGCGAGGTGTAAGCCCATGGATCTGCACTTAGGACACACTTTTTGAGATCCTCCCTTTCTCGGCGGCCCTCCGGCAACATAGCCGTAACTCACAGGCACCAAACTCTCTCTGTATGCGTTCATATAGACAACTTCGCATGCCTTTCTTGGCGATTTTTTATTTTTGGATGAGCATTTTTTAGATGATGACTGTATCCTGAAGGGATCAAGAATGTCTTTTATATTTAACCTGCTTTTATTGCGCCTACTGTCTCTTAAAGCAAAAAAAAGCTCTTCCCTGGCAGTTCTTCCCTGGGGTTTTTTTTCGCTTTTCTTCATTTGAACCCTGTAAGACTGAAGTATTTGTTTTACTTGGGTGTCAAAATCTAAAGCATTAAAGATGTCAATTATTTTTCTGGCGAGTTCTTCTCTTGCGGTCATTGTTCCTCCTGTGGCTTGTCAAAACACACATGCATTTTTATCTCAACAAGACCACAGTGTTCACATTTTACCTTTATTCCGCACTTAGAGCAGTTATACTCAGGCTGCCCCCCAAACAGACCACAAGTAAAGCATCTATCAACGCCATTCGCCATTTTTTTCTTCTTCAACTTTTCCTCGACAGACTTCCCCAGTCTCTCTTTTATCACACTTTTTTTATAACGTGTGGGTCTGCGAGGCTTGCGTATCGGAAAATCCGACGATCTGGTATCCGCCATCGGCGATATGAGCGTACTTGCATACCGTAACCATGTACTCAGAAAACGGCTCCAAAAGGCTGGATGCACAGCACCTCCTAACCCTTTGAAGCAATTCTTTAACACCAATTTTGTAAACAATTTCTTTTTTACCACTATACGGAATCCCTAGATCTTCACAGGTTTCACGAGTGAAAAACAAAACCATTGAGGTCATCTGTTCATTACAAAATTTGAGTCGATCCATTTCTCTACCTCTTCTTTTGTCGTCATCCATGGTGATGCGCCTCGACCAACACCGAGCCTCACTGCTCGCAATTTGCCAGCCTTCATCGCGGTGATAACCTGTCTTTTGTTTAAAAACGGATATGCTGATTCAATGTCTGTTGTTGACATACCGTTTTCATGTACTTCATGTAAAAAGTCTATTTTTTCTTTCATCTTTTTCTCCTAACATTCTTCGATCTGCAAAAGATCTATCCACCAATAAGAAAGATCACCTTCCTCATTCTCTGTCACACTCACAACCTTGTCGCCATGATTCAAATTTATCCTGGACTTGTTAACGGTCGCATCAAGACCAGTTTCATCAACAAACTTTCTCGCCACAGAATCTTTCCTGAAACAAGAGATAAAATTCGATGAATCTCGAACAACTATTTTTACGTTTTCTGGATATATAGGAATGAGCCGTATCTGGGTTTCTTTTTGTGGCACCATATCAACCCTAAAAGAGTCAGTTAAAAATAACATCTATCCTCTCCCCTTGAAAAAGCCACTCTGTAGCCATCGCAGACCCTTCTGTCCACACCACGTCCACCGAGCGCCACCGAACACGAAACATGCCCAGTTCATTAGAATGCAGAACGAATTGATTGTTGGGCAGTCTCAACAAAACACCTCGCTGCATAAAATCTTCCCTGCAAAGATCGTGAACTTCAAACACGAACGCATACTTGCCGGAATCGTCTACAGAGAAAGACATTAGCTGCGCCTTCTCTGAGCCTTGAAAAAACGGCACTGGGTATTTCTCGCCCTCTGCCGCATCAGGATTTAGATAACAAAAAACCTCTGCTTGCATATTACTTACCACAAACCCAAAGCATTAAAACGTGCTGCTCTTCACTCAGGGCAACTTTTAAATTGACACCGAAAGAAGTCTTAAGAATAGGGGGGTGCTGGTAGGCAGCACAAAGCTCTCTGTGTGTCACCAGGTTGTTGTCTTTAATATATTTTTTTGCAAACTTTTCTGTCTTCATTATCCGGTCTTTTTCTCTCCACAAAAACAGGGATGCCCCATACACCTTATTTTCTTCGTCTTGAAAAATGTCTGGCGAATAAGCCCTGCAACGCCAATCCCATGACTCCTGCTTAAGTTTGGTTCCAGTAACACGCTTGGGTATGCGAAAAGACTTTATGACGATGTTTCCATCTTCGTGGTCAACATTTGTCCTCAATGCTTTGGCGACAACGTCAACAGGGAAATCACCATATCTTTCGGCAAAAGCCATTATCTCATCAAGCATCTTACTCATTTGGAATCCATCCTGCCCAGTAGCCTTTTTCGTTTTTTGTAAAATTAAATGTTTCGTACAAGGTCATCTCAACCATGCGACCACGATGGTGACGCAACCTTGTGACGATCGCCCTAAGAAGCATAATTCTTTTACCAGCGCCCATACAAATCTCTTTTACTGTTAAATTCATGGACGGTATTCTCATCTCGTAAATATCCGTCTTCGTTTCCTCAATCATTAAAGTCGCCCCTTCTTAAAAATAATGTGTCGCCACCGTCATAAGACATTATAGCCCTATCGTTATCTATGAAATAATCACACTTGCCATTCTTGATGGGAGGTGGCGTAAGGTATTGTTGCAGGTATCGAGGCTCTGTTAAATATCTGTAGCACCTGTCTCTAAGATTGCAGTTGTAACCCTTGCAAAGAGGCGTGTTGAGGTCCACAAATGTCACAAGTATCTCCTCTTAAAAGACTCCAATACCTCATCGTGTATCTGCTGGCAGTGGTGAGCGTCACGACCGTTGACGATGAAATTGCCATCAGGAAAAACTGTCACAGTTCCGCCTTTGTAGTCAACCGTCCTGGTTTCACCGACCTCTAAAGCAAATTTCTTTTTTATTTCGTCGATTCTTTCTTGTGCTTGGGTGTGCATAATATGACAGCCAATCGCCACCATAAACATGAAGCCCGAAAACCAAAAGTACCATCCCATAGCTCTTCTCCCTTTTTATACTTCGTCATAAGTCATCGCCGCCCTCATTTTTTCAAGCGCCTCTTTTTTTATTCTAGAAGCACCAGACTCGCTGATACGCATGTTTTTGCCGATGTCGGCAAGCGTATCTCCTCTGTAAAAGTGCATCCAGATAACACTCAACTCCCTGCTCGTCAGACCAGAGAAACCAAAACTTAATAAAATTCTTGCATCCATTATGTTAAACCCTAAATCGTAAAACGGTAAATCCTCATCAAGCTCAACAAAGGTCGTACTCATCACTCTCAGCCTCGTTTTTCCGACGCCAAGCTCTTCACATAGGCTTTCGTTGTTTACCTCAACACCTTTTTTTATCAGGTGTTCCTTTGCTTTCTTCAGCTCAATACTACCACGCGACAATGGATTTTCTTTTCTAAGGCCGTCTATAATAGCGTATTTAACTTTCCACTCAGCATAATCATCAAAAGCCATTGTTGACTCATCCTTATATGTTTTAAGGGCTTTTTCGTAGCCCTGCCATCCGTATGAATACAGATCTTCCTTTGCTGTTTCACATGGCAGAGAAATTCTCTTTATGGCGTTGTTGATAATCTGCATCATCATAGTTCAGATCTCTCTACGTATGACTTCGCAGAAGCAGATGAGTGAAAGCTTTGAACAACAAGCCAGTCCTTTCCTGTTTTGCGGTACAGGGTATGCCCGTTGCTGGTTTGATATATTCGGTAAAGCCCTTTTGTGCCGCAAGCCGCCAAACAAGGCATGTGGCCGGAAGAGCTTATATTGTACCAACTGATGCTCATGCTTTTTCTCCTCTTTTTTTCTTTTTACACAGGTCAGGCAAAAATACAAGAAAGACTTGCTTACCTTACGTGTTTTCCCCAACTCTCTATTGATGTTGCCAGGTATTCTATTTCATGAAGATAAATAACAGCCATCCTGTCATCAGAAATTTTCTGGGCTTTCTTGAGACAATTTCTCATCGCCCTGGCTAAGACCTCTTGGAAGTTTTGAAAGGCTATACGCACGTTTTGATCTTCGGTTACAAACCCGCTGTATGACTCTACGCGGTCAATAAGGCGCTGCATGCGCTGAACGTCACGCTGGTTCATGCTTCCTCCAGTATCTCACCATCGACAACAATCTTCTGGCTCAAGGGGAAATCGCTTGTGACGTGATTTTCCCAAACCAAAGATGAACATTCGTTCAAAAAGAAATGCATCCGAAGATCGTTAAAAGCAATCTCAGGGTCTTGGTTGTAATGGTTCATAAAAGAAATATATGCCTGAAGTTCTTCTTTGGCGTTTTGCCAAGCATCATCCATCGTTCTGCCTGCGCCCCACACCGAACCGTCTCTTGCGTCATAAACTGCGTAATACATGATCCCTCTCCTTTTTTTGTTATCATGGCATTAAAGACAATAAAGTACAAACATGTTTATGAAAAAACTTTTAAAAGAGGGGGGTGCCCTCTATGCCGCGCTCAAGGCCTTCCAGAAATTGCTCCATCTCTTGTCCATTAAGGTCATACCAGCCCTTTCGCTCGGTCAGGTTGTAGATCCAGAAATTGTTGCAGCCCTGGGTGTAGCAAACAATCCATGCTTTGCACCCAAGCGCCTTGGCAACGTGACGCGCTGTGCGGCCCTGTACGTCCTTTTTTTCATATCGGCATATGATGGCATCCAAATACGACTGAGACGGCTCACAGTCCGCGAGGGTGATTTCTAGGACCCCCACCGGAACCAGCTCGCCATCAATAAAACGCCACTCCACAAGATCGACATCTGAAGCCAGCAAGCGGCGACCGAGGGTACGATGCCACTGCTGAAATTCTTTAGCCCTATCTTTGGTTTCAGGTCTATTTATTTGCTTTTTCATCTAAAACATTATCCATCTCAAAGAGCGGCTCTTACTGTATGTTGTGGGACTACAGAATTCACCTCTAACGACTCCCGCATCACCCCACATTTTTTTTCCCCTATATAAAAACAGGCATCCATTAGGTATTTTTTTTCTAAAATTGTCTTTTACCATTTTAAATAACTCCCTATTGGTGCAATCAACATACATGACAGTTGCATCTTCATAATTAAAATTAAAAAGATCGGCCTGGTGAAACTCTGGCGGAAAAGCAGACATATAATTATACTTTGGCACTTCTGCTATCGCCGACAAAACTCTGTCTTCATAGTATTCAATGCCGATAGATTTCTTTATTTCACAAGACACTGCAACATGTAAAACCATCTTTCCAGCTCCTGAGCCAAGATCGTAAAAAACACACTGTTTGTCCTCAAAAAATAGTTTAAATTCATCAATAATGCACTGAACGCCCTCTTTGGTGATTTCTCCGTACAGGGATGGTGCAACTGGGGATTCGTCGTTTTTGTGAATCTTTTTTTGCCATCGTTTATTTTTGTATATTTCATCAACTTGATTCATTTGTTTTAGCACTCCTAAAAACCTCTGCATCGGTTTTATATTTAAAGTCAGCCACAGGAACGTGGTAAACATCACCTGCGGTATCCTTTAAAACTTTGTAGACCGTATACCCGCCAGGACCAAATGTGGCGGCTGATATTTTCGATGGACGCTGAGCTATTTCGTACTTAATCACAGCACACCCACCAACCCACGGTCCTCGGCCTCTTCTGACATCGATATTGCGTTAAACACGTCGTCAGCATCTTCGATGTCGTCAAACTCACCTAAAAGCTTAATGGAAAATTCTTCATAAAGGGGGGCTATGCGGTATGCCAGCCCGTAGCGAAAAAGACCGTAGAAAATTTTACCGTCGCCAAGGCATCCGCGTTGACGCCATGTTGAAAGCAAACCAAAAAGTTCTTCATCGTCACACGGCTCAAAGGCAAAAGTCGGGATACCGTGACATCCGTAAACGACAACCCACGACAAGTCACTTGGGTCATCAATGATGTCACCATCGGGCGCAAAAAAAACGCCGTTTCTTAACTCAGCAAAGTCTAACCCCATCTTTTTTTGTCCATACATTTTTTTATTTTATCTAATATGCCGTCCTTTTTTTCCGTCATACCTTCTACGTGGTCAACGGCAGACCACACCTCGTACTGCCTGCCCCATGCATCAAAGGGGAAGTTACAGTGCCCACGTCGGCCCCACTTGTCTCCCCATGAATTTCTTATGATAAAGCCATGAAGGTCCCAGCCGATAACGGTCATCGCGTGACCGCCAATCTTAACGTAGTCATCTTTCTTTTGCCACATATCGTTATCTACGCGATACGACGGTTTTCCAGAAGATGTGCGAGATACGATTTTCCCATAAACTGGCACCGAAATTAAGCATGGGCCATGAAGGTAAATTGCGTTTTTCAAATCATACACTGTTAACACTTGCGCGTAGTTTGCGATCCTGTAAACCTTCGCCTCATCCTTTATGAAACCTTTTATTTTTTTTAGCCCTCTTGGGGGGATGTCATTTCCAGCCCTATAGGGATAAGTAGCTTCAAGGCATACGCCATGTTGATGTAAAAATTTCATGGCGTTTCGGCAATTCATGCCGCGCTTGTTCTTTGGCCTACAGTCATAAATAAACTGTGGTGAAAGATATCCATCAAGTAATACATCTTTTTGGTTATTATGTTCCTGGATGGCTGCCAAGGTTTGAGCCACGCAAGACCCCTGTGGCCCCTGGTTACGCACAGGAAACATATCTTTTTTAAGAGAAAAAGTTTTTGGAAGAGGGGGGTGTGACGTACACACCTGATCGAAAAGTAAGTCCCGCTCATCATGAGGGGACTTCTCCATGCATAACGCATCGGAATTTGTTATTTGTGTCATTTTTTGCACCTAAAAACATGTTAATAAATAATGTTTTTAGCATATTTTTGATCAAGCATCTATATGTAAGGCTTTATGCTTGGAAAACATGCCATCGCGAGTCGTTAAACGACCCTCGAAAGCCATGTTTTAAATTCATCCACAAGGTGACGTGAATGCATGTGACATCCGACACGCATAACTCCCCATCGGCGGTAGCAGTTAAAAACCTTGGACTCATCGCCATCTACGACAAATGTCCAACTTTCATCATCATAGCCCTTGTCGATTTCCATCGGGAAGCCAGGGCCTGCCTCAAATGATTCGACGATTAATTTTTGGCTTTCGTCTAAAACCCCTGCAAGGCTTGTGTTGTCAATGCTCGCGCTGTTATCAAGTTTAAAATTGGTCATTTTCATACCTTCCCATCTGAAAAACTTTTAAAAGAGGGGGTGCCCCTCATATCGTTAACAACATTATCAATAGCTTTTGTTATCTCTTTTTCATCCCTGTCAGACGCTTGGATAAATGGACCCAATACCTCTTGCACCGTAAGGCCCTCAAGCGCATCGCTAATTTCCTCAAGGTACATTTTCGCAATAAAAATTAATGCTTCATATTTTGCAAAAGATTTACCGTCACCATCAAAACGTCTAGAAAGTCTTTTCATATGCTCGCCACGTTCAGGCTTACTTACGATCACGCTAACCCTGTCAAGATTGCCAACGATGGCTGTAGAAACAATAAAACCCGCATGGGCGAAAGCTTTTTCGAGTACCTTAATTTCTTTTTTCATTATAACTTCACCTCGTTTGATAGAGCGGTGATAAATTCACGCACTTCTTTTTTTGTTTTTTTGATTTCATAACCTGCAAGTCTAAACTTTTCTACAAAATGCGTCCCACAGTCCTCACAGTGAGCTTCATGCTCAATCCATGTGTCGCATGCCCTATCGGGCTGCTGGGTGTTGTAAACGCAATCCTGGCCACCACACGCGGGACAGGTAAGCTTGCCTCTTAAGGCCATTTCTTTGTAGGTTTTTTGTGATAGTTTTTTCATGATGTTTTTTTCCTCCTTCTATCCCCTTGTTTGCGCCTCTACGATGCCAGCAAATTGCCATTGCGCTTCATCTAAACTGCAAAGCTGAAGATCCCAAATTAAATCAGTCATGATTTCTTCGTCAAAATCTGGAAAGCATTCTTTTGCTTCTTTAAGGCGATTTTCCCGCATATTTTCAACACATAAAAGCCAGTTATCACCTAAAAATTCACCTTGTGAATCAAATGCCGCATCAAAGGCATCATCCTGTGTAAATGGTCTAAGCAATCCCTCTTGTTTAAGTAAAATAACTTCCCAAGCTTCTCCGAGTTTTTTCTTGTCTCCATTGTGGTGTAAAATCTCATCTGCATCGATTTCTGAAAAAATATCTAAAAGTTTTTTAATGTTAGTCATGATGTGATCCCTTTCTTTTTTTTAATCTTAAACCATAAAAACAATAAAAGCAACAATAGGTCAAAAAAATCTTTTAAAAGGGGGGGCTACCCTGATTTTTCCATCATTAAAGTTATCTCTTTTCTTTCCTCGTCCGACACTGGCGCTGTCACACATGCTTCCTCACGGTAACCATTCCATATTTTTTCGGCCACAAAAACAATCTCGCGAACCTCTTGGGCAGAAAATTTGACCCCTTCGTCACGCTGAAATTCAGCTAAAATTTTATTAGCGTTATAATCAGAGTTAAATAGACGTGCGTTAACAAGATAACTAGCAGCTTCGTTTTTAATCATCATTTTCATCATCCTTTTTTGCTTTTTCATTTTTCCAATTCTCAACAGCGTTTTTTTCACCGTTAATAATACGCTCTAACAGCTCTTGACCACCCTGCTCCCATAAGATCAATGCGTCACCTAATGCTTTTCTCATTCGCTCATCTTCTTTTTTCTTCATTGTTGCTCCCTACCTATAAAACGATTGTTTTTTATTTATCTGACACTTATTTTCATGTGATACCCCTTCCGTTAATTCCACATAACCCATGCCTTTTGATATATTTTCATACTCTAAATCGGGATATTCATCGAAAATTTCCCTGTAGGCTTTCTCGTGCTGAATCTTTCTATGTTGATCCAGCAAAGCAATGCGTTCTCGCGTACCGTAAGGGTATTTTGCGGTACATAAATCTAAGCCTAGTGTGCCTACCCTGCCATAAGGTTTACCATCAATGTGCATGACTGTGCTGTGTTGTGGGCGCTGTGGCTCCCAAGCGGTAAAAACAATACGCCGTGTGCCGATAATGTATCTTCGAGTAATGATATTTTTCATGATGCCACCTCATACCTTGTGAACCACACATATTTAACGTCTTGACCCTGGAATTTGCTGTCTTTGATTTCCTGGATAAATTCGACAAAATTTTCACCTTTTGAGAAAACCGCGCTTTTTTTCCAATAAGCCCCTTTTGCTTTTTTTATCGTTTCACTTTTTGTGCGTTTTTTTTCCAGATCTACTTTTGAGAATAAAACATTATTTTTAGCGTCAATATATCCGCTACTAAATACGGTTTTTACGTTTTTACCCTTGTTTAATACGTTCTCCAGTGCCTTAATCATGATGCTACCCCTTTAATGTTTTGAGCGATTTCTATCGCTAGTTTTTTTGTTGTTTCGATGATTTCTCTAATAAGTTTTTTCATGAATTCACCTCATCCAAGGGCGAGAAGAAACACTTCTGGCAGCGATGCATGCCATTGAGGCTGTCAACGGTGCTGTGGGTACGAAAAGGTTTTTTACCCTTTGGTGTGCAATCCTCACACACCATAACCATATGGCCAATTTGGCCTGTTGGGAGTTTTACTGCGATTTCATTAATTTTTTTCATAACTGATCCCTGCCTTCCTCTATTTTGTAACACTAAACCCAAGGTATTTACAACACTAACAACACGAAAAACACGAAAAAGATTAAAGACGATGATAACGTGTTGAAATTTAATCATCTTTTAAAGTTTAAATTTCGAGTATCTCTATATCTGGTCTTTTTATAATCAGGATCTTCGTTTTTTTTCTCGACTCTAAACCCCTTTAGCTCAAATATTTCAAAAAAATTCGTCCCACAATCCTCACATGTCGTAAATAACTCTATACAAGTGTTAGATTTTCGCTTAACAAACCGACTTCCTGGTGCCACCACAAAACGATAAGAACCCTTGTTTTCTCGGCCACATACAGGACATTTTATCTCGTCTCGTTTAGCGTTTTTTCTGTATTCCTTTTGTGATAATTTTTTCATGATAATCCCTCTTTTCTGCATCCCTTCCTACATCCTTCCCACTGACAATTTTCACCACGCCACCGGAGCCACTTACAGCGAACCTTTAGGAAATGGGCGCTGTCCAGCTCCTGATAAAAAGCACATAGCTCTAAAAGGCCATAAACGTCCTCTTGATCTAGTGTAAAGTCGTAGCCCCTGGAATGGAGGTCACGGTTAAAACCCCTCACTTTAGCGTGCAAAATGCCGATGATTTGATGTGACTCTAGACCCCTAGTAGGTTTAAAAAACGCGCTATAGGCTTCTGAGGGGCCTCCTAGAAAGCGAACAGCGCCATTAAAGCATAGCGTGAATTCGAGCATGTCTCCCTTGAGTAGTTTTTCCTTAAGCCACTTTTCTACTTTTAAGCCCCTGGCGATGGATTCTTTTTTCAATTCTTTCTCTACTTCTATGATTGTTTCTTTTTCCATGATGTTTTTTCTTCCTTCTATTTGTTAAACCGTCTCAGTCTTTTAAAACTCGCAGTTCGTAATGATTTTTTTCTCTCACCTGTTAAACGATGCCAGTTATAGATTTCTCGCATTTGGTAGTCGTTTTTTTCACCTCTCATATACGAAACCAGCTCAAGTGTATTTTTCTGGCAGTTCGCAATGATTTTTTTTCGCTTCTACAAATAAAACGATTCTCACGTCATTTTCTGACAGTTTAATGTAAAAAAAAGCAATAAAGGATATGTAGGACTATAAGTAGCTGATTTTATTGACGTTACAAAAGTAACAAAACGAAAATAAAAATGTAACCGCTAAAAGTCTTTTGTTTTCAATACGTTAGGCTATAAATTGGGCCTGAGTTACAAAACACAAAAAATTTACCCTACCTATATAGAGAATTGAATTATGGATGTGATCTGTGTTGGGTGGGAAATTTATTCTCAGTATATATGGTTTTGTTTGTAACTTTGTAACTCTATTATTTTTCTTAGTTAAGTGTCTCTAAATTAAAAGCTTTTTCGGTTACAACAAATTGTAACTCTTTTGTCGCCTTGTTACCCTATTGATTTATAAGGGTTTTCTATTATCAACCACACGGTCAATATAGGGTTGAAATGGCGCTCTTGTATGTGTTTGATATATAAGAACTTTTTAGGGCCTATTTTTAGCGTTTTGGCACGATTCTTGCGACACTGAACATGTTTTCAGCAATAACTGCGAAGATACGCGCCGATTTTTGCCATTTTGACAAACTTTTGCAGATGTATGGTATTTTTACCATATCGATACGTGAATCCGGTTCACGAAAAAACTTTTAAAAGGGGGGGGTTGAAAAAAACTTTTAAAAGGGGGGGTCCCCCTTCTCTGGCCTCGCTCGCCCGTCAGAATTTTGACACGTCAGAATTTTGACACGTCAGATTTCTGGCGTCATTTTTCTGACACGTCAAATCACTGACGCGCCAGATTGTTGACACGTCAAATTTGTGGCGTCAAATCGATGACGCGCCAAAAAATTGGCGCTAGAAATTGCGAAATTCAAATTCTACTTTTTATATGCAAATTTGGTGCCAATTATCGCTTCACCTCCCAATTATTTTTTCGCCTAATTCAATTATATATAGGGCAAAAAACAAGGTTTTAAGCCCCTTGAATTAGATCCTGGAATTAGATCCTAAATTGCCGCGTCAATCGGTGCAAATTGGGCAAAATTCAAAATATGATTTTTTATTTTTTACAATTATTTTTTAGCCTAAAATTAAAAGCCTTATTTTTCATCTGTTTATGCTTTTCTTTTTGTTGTTTTTTTTATTGTTTTCATTGTTTAAAATGTTTATAAAGAGATCACTCTTTAAGAGAATGAACACTAAAAAAAGAAGGGATCAAAAATGAAAATAGAAATCAACGAGGATTGCAATATCTGCACCGATTGTCTTTTGTATCTGGTCAATGGCGAGGAACCACACAACGAGGATCCGCAGCACCCTTTTGATGGTACAGGCAACAATACAAAATATTTTTCGTTTTCTTTGAAGAGCGAAGAAACATTTTTTAGCCATACAAGGTGTGATAACTGCCTAAGGCCTTTGGCTGGTGATCGACACAATGGTGATTTAATAGCTTACAAGACCGAAAAAAAAGAAGGATAAAAAACAATGAAAAAACTAAATAAAAAAGAAAAAGAGATATTTGTAAAACTTGAGAGCCTTCACTTGATGAAGGCTGATCTTAAATCGTCTTTGGCGTCAATTGCGGCACAAATTGCAGCCTATGAATTGCAATTACAAACCATTGATCAACGTAAGTTAATCAACGGTAAATTATGGCATAACGGAATTGAGTTATACACGTTTAAAAGAACAACGTGTAAACACAAGAGCGTAGCAATTGATCTTGTGGAACGTCACGGAATCCCACGGAAAGATCTTGAGGAAGCAATTGAAAAGCATTCAAAGACTAATCAATCATTAAAAACTAAATTAGCATTATAGGGGTTCAAAATGAAAAAAACGTTAATTCATGTGACTAACGACGAAACGCAAGAAACCAAAACGTATAGGGTTGTAGGCATGACCCATAGCGGATCAAGGGGCTTGGAGTACCAATTAAGTCCTGATCAACCCTTCGACGGTTTGGTTCATAGCGTTTGCCATGCGCCACCGGATGGAGTTTTAAGGTTTAAGTCAAGTGGTAATACATACCGAATTGAACACGTTGAAAGGGGCATATCATGAGACAGTCAGTAAGGATCGGCGCATATGGCGATCCTTTTGCAGTGCCTAAAAACATATGGGAAAAGCTTTTTAAGGGCAGATCAAAGATCAAGCATAGGAGAAAAGACCTACCCGATCTTGGTTGGATCTTATATCGTGGCCCGTCTATGTTTGATCCTAAGACTGAGATCGTGTTGATAGCTACTCGCAATTCGAGAAACATTAAAACTGGTAACATGATCCAGTTATGGATCTTACTTGTGGACATAGCGCCACACGAAGCCACAAAGGAATTGAAAGCTATTTGTGGTGGCTGTTTATATCGGCACGATCTAGCCGACAAGGGCAAAGGTGGCTGTTATGTGTTAAGGCATAACGCTCCCTTAAGCATCTGGCGATCTTTTCACTCTGGTAAATATTCAACCGATACCGATCAAGCTTTTGACTTCATAGCAGATCAGATCGATCGCTATGGATACACGGGATATAGTGAAGGCTCAATTCGTTTCTTAAACAGTAGAATAAAAGAGAAAGCGCAAAACGCTGAATTTCTAGCGTCTAAAATTATGTTGTCGGCCAAGTCTCAAATTGAAGCCTTGGAATTACAGCGTAAAGGCTTTAAAACATTTCGACCCGTTGGTTCGCTTGACGAAATGATAGAAGGCGAAACGCTTTGCGAGTCGGACAAAAACGATCTTCAGTGTGAAGAGTGTCTTAAGTGTGACGCTAAAAACGGATCGATCGTTGTGCTTGCTCATGGGGCAAAAAAGAAAACTGTATTACATACTATTGGATCCCTAAAACGCGCAACCGCTTAAGCCCTATCGCCTAACCCTAACAAAACGAGCCCCCTTTAAAGGGGGCTTTTTTTATGCCTTGCGTTCGTCGTTCGTTCGTCGTTCGTCGTCCGTCGTTCGTTCGTCGTTCGTTCGTCGTCCGTCGTTCGTTCGTCGTTCGTCGTTCGTTCGTCGTTCGTCGTCCGTCGTTGAAAAAATCGATACCTTTTTTTTGGTCCTATACTTGCATTATGCAAGATCGGTGCCACTTTTTTGGCATGAACCTTGCAATAATGCAATTACCATACCCGAACCAAATTCTGTTTTTGTTGGCATGCAAGTTCCGTGCCAGGCCCCCTACCACAACCCAGCGCCAAATTAAGCCCTGAAGGTATCCCACCTTTGATTACATTAAAAAAGGCCGCCCTTTCAGACGACCCTAGTTGGCCCGACGTTTATGTGGTTTAATACAGGCTCCAAACAATAAAAGCACAATCGACAAGCTAGGCCAAGTTTTATTTTCTAGAAATTGCGCTTGCCCAAAAACTGATCGGCCAATTTACAAAAAAACAAATTTTAAGCTGTTTTTGTCAAGGGACATTTAGCATCCCCCCTTATTTGTCCCTAGTCATAATCGTTATGCAAACAATAAAGACAATGTAGCTTTTATCGCTAATATATGTTGCAAAAACAGCATTATGGACATATTATCTGCACATCACAAAAAAAGCAGCGGTTTTAACCCCTTCCTTTCCGCTGCTACTTCTTTTTTGTTTGGTAGTTTTCCTCCCCTTGTTCGCGCAGGGGGAGGTTTTTTATGGCTTAAGTGCTTGCGCCTAAAGATCCTGTGTGATCTTATACGTTTAACACAAGACCCATGTGTTGCGGCGACTCCAGGTGAACGCTCCCCCAAAAAACCATCATCTGGGGTCGCTTCTTTTATTGGGTAGGGAGTTTTTATGAAGTTACTGGCTGGTGTCGTCGTGTTCGCATCAATTTTTGGCGCGATCCCTTTTTTGCTTTTCGCCCACCTTCCGGCTTATGCGGCGGTATCGATAAACCTTCTTGTATCAGGGTTGATATTGGGTTTGATGTCTAATGCGTCGAAGGAACAAGAAAGACCAGCTAAGCCTCTCACCACCGAAGAACTTATTAGATTGATGAAGAGGTAGGCGTCATGGAAAACCATGAAAGATTTTTAAGCCATCTTGATAAAAGCTCAGAGGCGGTTTTTGCAGCAGCAGCGTTTCTTCATAAAAAGGGATTGGATGTAAGGATAAACGCAACCCGACGTGCGTCTTCTCATTCTGAGTGGAAGAAATACAGAGATGATGGCGACATTTATGCATACGACAAAAAAGGCAATTCATACAGAGTTGAGGCCAAGGGTTTAAGTTGCGATTTTACCTCCGTGCGGGATTGGAAATTTAAAGACTTCATGGTGTGTGCAAAGCATTCTTTTGACTCTGCATCCCCTAAGCCTTATGCGTATATTATCTTAAATAAAAACAAGACCCATGCGGCCATAGTCAGGTCGTCAACAAGTTCTTGCTGGGAGACTGTTTCAAGAAAAGACTCAAGGTATGATAATGTTGTGCAGGAATTTTACACATGCCCCATGGGAAGCATTGATTGGGTTAGTTTATAAAAAAAGAGGTAGGCGTGAATGAGTTGGCACTTTTTGCAGGAGCAGGCGGAGGAATCCTGGGAGGGTCATTGCTTGGATGGCGCACCCTCGCGGCTGTTGAAATTAATCCCTTTTGCAGGCGAGTCCTGCTCGCAAGACAACGAGACGGATGCTTGCCCGAGTTCCCCATCTGGGATGACGTGTCCACCTTCGATGGTCGACCATGGCGTGGATACATCGACATCATCACCGGAGGGTTCCCGTGCCAGGACATTAGCACAGCAGGAGCAGGCGCTGGCATTTCGGGCAAAAGGTCAGGGCTCTGGTCGGAAATGGCGCGGATATGCAGCGAGATTATGCCGAGATTCATATATGTGGAAAATAGCCCAATGCTCACAGGACGTGGACTTGACCGAGTTCTCATGGATATGGCCGCAATGGGGTATGATGCGCGATGGGGTATGTTATCCGCAGCCGATACGGGCGCACTCCATAAGCGCAAGCGCATCTGGGTTTTGGCCAACACCAACGGTTTACGGAAACCACAACAGGAAGGGCGCGAGCAAGTATTCGGGCGACGGCTTGGCGACAGCGGTTCGGAAGAATGCGGAAGTCGGTGGCCCCCTGAACCCTCAGTGGGTCGAATGGCTCATGGGGTGGCCGATAGGGTGGACAGACTTAAGGCCCTTGGAAATGGACAGGTTCCAAGAGTGGCGGCGTCAGCATTCTTAATGTTGAAAAAATAGCCTGCTCCCATCACAGACCTGCTGCTCACCATCGAGCAACCCACCCTCCATATGGCGGCTCGTCAGCCTACCGGATCACAACCAGGGACTTCATTTGGTATTAATTACAGTTCGTCGAAAAGAAGTCGAGAAGATCGTCAATCATCCAGACCGAGTATCCTAGAAAAAATATGGTTCCTCCCGTTGGTATGCCTATTTGCTCATATTCAGCAACATAATTAGGCTTAATAACTGAATGAACAATGATACCAGAAGCAATACATGCCGACGTGGCCTCTTCAAGCGCCATGCTTTGCGCTGACTGGGGCTCTTCGTCGGTGAAGACAAGGAGATGTCTTTCTGCGTCTTGTCTCCAGGTGATTTCTGACGAGGAACAGACTTCATGGATGGCATCAATACCTGGCTCAAGGCCTCCTCCAATATTCGTAGCATTTATAATTTCTCCTTGGAATGTCGTGCCATCCACAAGGTCGGTGATAATCCTCATGGTTGCGTATCCAAATATTCTTTGTTCGTGCCTGGGTCCTGGAAAGACCGCTGCGCCGAACCGAGTTTCAGTGTCATTCATGGCTCCGGCTACGGTATGCGTTGTTGTTATTGCTTCGTTGAAAAGCGAGTCCATAGAGCCGGAACCGTCTATGATAAAAAATATGTCAATTTTATCAAAAAGATCTTCATCGATAAGGCCATCGCAATCATTGTCAAGACCGTCGCATATCTCCGTCGTCGGCGTTTTTTCGTGCAAGCACATTTCTTGAGCATTAACACAGTCTATCACCCCTGCCCTGCATTCGCCGAAAGCCAGCGTTTCAGGATTTCCAGTATAGCAAAGCTCCAAAGAAAGATTGTTGTCAACCAGACCATCGCAATCATCGTCGAGCCCATTGCAAACTTCGTCCACGCCTTCTTCTCTTCCTCTACAAACTCTTTGTCCTTCATCGCACACCTCCGTGCCAGCGTTACAAATACCTAAATTGGAACCACAGGCTTGTCCGGCCCACTCCTCGGTAAGGTTGTTATCAATTTCTCCATCGCAATCATCGTCGATCTGGTTACACAGCTCAGGGACGGGCAGTGTTTGGCCTTGGCAATTCACTACGATGTCGTTTTCATCACAAATCGTTACGCCGACCCCACAAGGTCCATTGCCTGCCGTTCCAGGG
>TARA_R100000654_G_scaffold10947_3_pt1 | contig 26036 bp, 8 predicted proteins | sample TARA_R100000654 | Tara Oceans TARA_R100000654 (sample SAMEA2622473) | marine metagenome | biome: marine biome (ENVO:00000447); feature: surface water layer (ENVO:00002042); material: "saline water (ENVO:00002010), including plankton (ENVO:xxxxxxxx)" | depth 5 m
ACAGGAAGTACTCCAGAAACTCCTGCACCAACAAGATCTACTCAATACGCAGAACAGTTAAAAAACAAAAAGTTTAAGTTATCTGCTTTTGAGTATGGCCCTGTTAAAGAAAAGAACTATAATAAAAAGACTGGTAAAACTTCTAGAGGAGGTTTATTAAATCTTTTTGATAGTATTGATAAAATGGATTTATCTCAACAAGAAAAAATTGACACTTTGGTTCAAAGTATCAGCGCAGATAAAACTTATTCTCAATTACAAGAGCCCGGTAAACTTGCAACTATTAAAACAGCTTTGGAAGCTAACTTTACTTTAGATAGTCTTAAGAAGGTTGTTAATAGAGTAGCATTTAGGGAGTCTAATATTGCAGGTAATACAGTTGACGCTATGTTTAGAGCAGGATTAACATTAGATGAAGATGGTAACTTTATAAAACCTACTAAGCCTGATAACATGAGTGATGAAGCTTTTGATAGCATTAATGCAATTATAACTGAGTTACAAGATTGGGCTAAAGACGGAGACTATTTCTTCTATGTTGGAGATGCATTAGTCTTTGATCAGACTGCTATGGAAAATGGTGTTGTAGGTGCAATGGATATATTTGCCTTTAATAGAAAAACTAAAGAGTTTCATGTTATAGACATTAAGACATCTAAAGATTTTGAAAATTTTTCTGAGTCTAAATTGTATCAGTATAGCGCACAGCAATCAATATATAGAAATCTAGTTCATAACATGATGGGTACATTACCATCTAAATTATCTTTATTACTTATTCAACTTGACATAAACTTAGATGGCTATATTAATTCTGCAAAAAAGGCAGGAGAAGAACTTAATAAAGAAAGAATTGATAAATTAAAGCTAGAAAAGAAAAAAGCTAATAAAGCTAGAAAAGAAGAAATAGATGCTCAAATAAAATCTATTCAAAATAATATAGCTGTTGATATACCTTATATAGAAGATGTAGAAGCTGGAGTACCTTTAGTTAAACCTACAGATGTTCCTGTTGAATTGCAAGCTCCTGTTACTGAAGAAGGAGAATCATTTGATCCATTCTTAACTGAAGAGATAAAAGAAAAATTAGATAGTGGTGTAGCTGATCAGATTGAAGAGCTTGCTCAAAAAATTAGAGAAGCTAAAGATATCAATGAAGCAGATGCTGCTAGAATGGAGGCTATACTTTTAGTAGTACAAGAACCAGCACTCGGTGAACAACTTACTAAGATGCTTCAAGAAGAAGTTGATGCTAAAAGAAAAGCTTTAGAAAATGTAATATCTCCAAAAGATTTATCAAAAGGTGACTATTTAGTTTCTGAAAACCCTATCTTTGATGTAGGTGGTAATATTGTAGAAGTAACCAAAGTTTATAAAAAAGGTGATGTTGATATGGTTACAGTTAAATCAATTGGTTTAAAAAGCAGAAAACAAAAAAGTATGCCTGTAAGTGAAGCAAATGAAAAGTTTGATAAAGCTACTGCAACGGATGCTAAAGAAAGTATCAAGGTAAGTAAAGAAGCTAAAGCTGCTGCCAAGAAGAGTCAACAAAATCAGAAAGAGGTTAATGCAAGTACTTCTGTTGCTGAAAATAATGAAGGTACAGGATTAAGTGGACTAGCTGATAAATTAAAAAATTATACAAAAAAGAATCCAAAAGAGGATTGTTAAAACTATAGAGTAATGGCATGTAATTTAACAAAAGATCAAGACTTAGCTATTTTAAATGAAATATCTCAAGACTTTATTAATTCAGTAATCAAGAATGATGCAGCTGGTGATATTGCAGGTTTAGATGAGTTAGTTAAGCTTGTGTATAACACGGTTAATGAAGCTTATCCTGAAGAACTATCTCTTCAGTTTGCGCAAGCTATGCCTTCGCAATTACTTCATGTTATAACTAAGGATACTAAAAATGATTATTTAAGTAAAATATTCAAAGCGGAAACACCTCTAGATTTAAATTACTTAGCTGAACTTAATAGTAAATTTGAAGATTTAGATGAAGTAGCATCTTTTGTTACAACTAAAAAAAAGCCAAGTAAAAAAAGTATAGAGGAAGAAATTAAAAAAGAAAATAAATCTAGAGAGAATGTTACTCAAGATAATGTTCCTACTAATTTAGTTTCTTCTATAATGACTAACAATAAAGCTAGACCGGCTTATCCAAATACTACTACTGGTCAAATGGCTTATGCTGAAAATCCTGATACGGTATCTGAAGAACTTAAGAATGTTAAGGATCCTGAAAAGAAAATGTTCTATGATGTTGTTAAGACTTTAATATGGTTTACTAGAAATAATCCTAATCAAGAGCCTATTGTTACAATGCCTGATGGATCTCAAGTGGGTGTAAAGATGCTAGCTAAAAATATACAAGATGTAGATCAAGCTTTGTTAACAAGAGATGATAAAAATATGTTAAAGAACAATCCTTCTTTTAACATGATTACAGCCTTTGTTTCAGATCAAAATGGAAACATATTAAAATTTGATGAGGAGGGAAGTATTTCAGAAGAAGGTAGAGCAGTATATCAGTATATTAGACCTGTAGTTAAAAGAGGTGATAAACTATACTTAGGTAATAGATCGGGAAAACTTTATACGCTTGTAGATTCTAAAGATTTAGCAAAGCAAGAAATTCTAGAGATGTTAAATGCGGGCATACAAATGGGTTCTGCAGAAAAGAATAGAATTAGAGATAAGATTAAAGCAGATCAAGAAAGCTCGCTAAATGATTTATATACTCTAAGTGAAAACTTAAAAACTAATAAAGAAGGTGTTGTTATACCAATTACAGGTGGTAGCTATGGTATAACTCAAACTAGGTTGACTCCATTATCAGAAACTGATTTTGCTGATACCTTTAATATGTTATACATAATTGATTCAGGGCCCTTAGAAGGACATTCTTATTTTCCTGTAACAAAAGATAGTGCCGGAATAACTGTAGATGAAAAGGTATTCTTACAAAGATTAGATATGCCTGTAACCCTAGCTACAAAAATAGCTAAAGTATTAACTACAAATGCTAAGTTTAATAATGAAGAACTAAGTGCTCAAGATAGATTAAACTACTATAATCAATTCTTGTCTAATAGAACTAGTAAAAATGGAATTAGAGTTACTATTGAAGAAGAAGAAGGTTTAAACAAAATCCAGGTAAGACTAGCATCGGATAAGTTGGTTAATGGTAAAACTGAAAGAACTTATAAGAATATAGACTTAACTAAACCTAATGCTGAAAAAATAATTAGTGACCATTTACAAAGTTTTATTAAAGGTAGGTTTCCTGCTAACATGTCTTATCAAAAAGAATTTGCTGAAAACGGAATTATAAATGAAGAGGCAACTTATCTAGACTATGAGTTTGCAAAAGATAAAAATGATAATGATATAGTTAAAGCTGTTACTAAAAATTACCTTGACTTTATTAAACCTATTGCAAAGGTAGATTACAGTGCTGAAAAAGATAATTATTTTGCAGGTGTTAATGCATACTTGCAATTTGCTATTCCTGAAGAATTTCAAACTCCTCAAGAAGATTTACTACAGTTAGGTTACATTGGGCCTGTGGAAGAAATTGATACAGAAACTAATACACCTAAAGCTAAAGAAAAAGCCGATAAAAGAAATTTTGTTACAAGTAGATTACCTAATAGAAAAGCTATGCTTACTATGAATGTAAATAATTCTGATGTTACATTTGGTATAGGTTCTGATTTTGAGACTTCTGATTTAGCACATATAAAATCTAAGGTTGAACAATCTTGGGAGTTTATGAAACTTGGTGAGAAAAAAGTAAAAACTATTAGTGATGCTCAGGCAGAAAGAATTGCAGAGAACTTAAACTCATATGGTAAAGATCTTACTATTAATATAGTAGGTAATCATATGGGAGATTTAGCTAAACTTGGATGGAAGCAAGAACAGTTAAATGAATTAATGTATAAGGTTCTTCAAAAATTAAATAAAAGAGTTTCTATAGGAAAGATAATTGTTGAAGGAGATTCTGGAATAGGTCTTGCTATGGCAAAAGCTGCTATAAGAACTAAGACTCCTGTTGAAGTAGTATCTGATTCTAACGGGACTACTAGAGTTGCAAATAAGTATACTAAGTCCGGTTATACAACTAAGAAATTAAATGCACGAGACTATATTAAAAGAATATATGGGACTAAGTGGACAAATGAATTCTTTAAAAAGAAAAAGAATACTCCTAAAAAAGCTAAAATAAAACCTACTGTACCAGCAATTGATGCTGCATCTGAAGATGTTACACCTACAAAAGAAACGCTTGATGCAGAAATTAAAAAGCAAGGTAACAACAGTATAGATGCTGCTTTAGAAGGTTTCGACTCTAGTATTAGTACACCTTTAGAAAGATCTAAAAAAAGAAAAAGGTTTCTTGATAAAATATTTACATCTAAAGAGGCATTGCGTAAAGCAGACAGCTGGTATAAAAATAGTCCTTTAAATGAAGTTCTTGAGTTTGAAAGAGCTGTAGGTATTATAAATTCAGATGCATTTGGTTTATTCTATAATAGTGCTTGGGCATTGCAAAATGATGCAAGCTTAAGTGAGCAAGAAAAACTTCGAGACAAAAGAAAAGAAGGTAAAGCTGTTATATATGAAGATGCTTTAAGCATAGACATGTATCATGAAGCATGGCATGGATTTACACAACTTGTATTAACTTCTGAAGAAAGAACTAAGCTATATAAAGAAGTTCAAAACATAGATGGAGATAGACGTTTAATTACAAAGTACGGAAATAAAAATTTTTATGAGATTGAAGAACTTTTAGCTGAAGAATATAGGTCATATGCAAGAAGTAGAAGTACTAAACTTGGTCGTTTCATAGCTAAGATTTTTGAAAAAATTAGAAAGTTTTTAGAACTGTTTAATAATGACCCTCTTAATCCAATGGTAAGAAATGTTCAGGATAATCCAATGGTCAAAGAAATGTTTGATAAACTTTATACAGGAAACTTTACTATCCCGGCAAAGAATTCTATTCAAACATTAGAGCCTGTAGTTTTACAAAGGGCTAAACAAATTAAGCCTCTTAAAAAGCAATCTAAGAATGTAGCTACATTTACTGTAACTGATTCTGCTACAGCTGTAGATATTATAGATACTGTAATGGCATTAACATTTCAAAACTATAATAAACAGTTTAGCACAAGCAGCGGGGCCCTAAAAATATTAGGCAACGAACAACAAAAGATTTTATTATACAAAGGTATAAAAGCAAAGTTAGAAGTTAACAGAGATAACTTAGAGCAACAGCTTACAAGCTTGCAAGAAGCTAATGAAGAAACAAAAAATCCAGATCTTTTAAGAGAGGTGCTTCTTAAAGATAGAGTTGAGCTATTAAATAAAATGGTTGATAACTTTGGAGATGTAGAGCTTTCATTAGACAGAAATCAAAAGAAAGGTGTAGTTGCGTTTCACTTAGAAAAATCTAGATTTTCTGTTTTAAAAGAACAATACTTACAAGATATTGATGATGCAAGTAGTGTACCTTTATTTACTACAAAAGAAGGAAATGCAATTTCTGCTAAGGAACTGACTAGTCAAGAGACTATGTTATTTCTAACAGGTATATTTAAACAAGAGCGTAATGAGCAAGGTGATATTGTAAGACAAAGAGATGAGTTTGGGTTACCAATATTAGAAGAATCATCTATGGTTTGGAATAAGTTAGCTAGAGTTTTACAAGGTTCTTTTGATCCAATTGATATTTATAATAGACTTGTTGAAGAACAAGATAATTATTTAGAGTTTGGTGAGATTATGACAATGCTTCCGGATCCATCAAAAAATTATAAAAATGGTGTAGAGTTTGACACTGAAACAAACTTTTGGCAAGATTTTAAAAAACCTCAGATTCCACATATTCAACTTACTGTAAATAAAACTATTTTACAAGAAAGAAAAAGAGAGGGTGATAAATTAATTCCTGAAGAGTCTATGTATGAGTCTAGAGTTTCTAGAGCTAACTTTAACTTATATAAGATACTACGTGATTGGAAAACAAACTTTGCAATAGCGTCAAGAAGCACTAATCCTTATATTATAAAAGACACTAAAGGTATAACTAATAGATTAGATCTTTCTAAAGTAGTAAAAGAATTTTCTTACAAGGGTAAGTTTATACCAAGTAAGTCTGTAGAGTTTTTAAATGCTTTAGGTATAGCACTTGATATGAGTAGTTATGAGATTGTAAAAATGACTTCAGATGCTGAACAGTTTGCAAAATCTCATGGTATTGGTTTCATGTTTAATGTAATAAACATTGTAAACAAAGCTGCAAAATCTAACAATCCAGGTCTTGAGGCGGCAGCTATGAATGTTAGTAAAAATCCTATTTACTATTTGTTAAATGGATTACCTGAAGTTATTGAAAAAGAAGTAGGTAAACCGCTTTCTGTAAGTACAAGATTGTCCATGCTTGCAACCTTGCAGAACAGGTTCTCAGATGGATTCTCTAACTATAGTGTATTATCTCCTGAGAAAAATAAAGTATGGGAACACTTTGTTGATAATACTGCAACAAGATTAATAACAGCTTTAAACTATGCAGATACTTGGCAAGAGCTTACAGCTGAAGGTGAAAGTGCTACTGAGTCTGCAGATCCAAATGGTTTGTTTCAACATATGAGATGGTTATCTACTGAGATAAATACACAATCTAAATATTCAGTACTGCTTAATAACATGTTTGATTTAGATCCTAATAGTCCAACATATGGTGAAAAGAAACCCGGATTTAAATTAGAACTAAAAAATATAGGTGGTACTCAACTTAATGTAGTTGATAGTTCTAACTTTACAGGAGTAAGTACAGCTAACGCAGATGTTACTACAAAATTCTTACAAGAGTTTCATACACTTTTAGAATCTGGTGTACAAGAATTTATGCGACATGCTTCTAAAAGTACATCTCTAGCATTAACTTTTGATGGTTTACAATTAGAAGGTTATGGTAAAAATAAAAACAAGTCTTTATATATAGATATTCAAGATTTTAATCCTAAAAATTTAACTGGTATATCTACACCTGGACAGAATAAAGGTTTTAATATTGTATTAGGTTATTTATCAGGGGAAGCTCAAAGGATCGCAAAGTATAAAGAAAATAACTTAGACATTCCTGGATACAATAAACCTGCTACAAGAAAAGGAACAGGACAAAAAGTTGTTGCAGGAGAAGCGTTTACAATATTTGATGATATACTGACTGATGGCACTAAAGAAAATGGAGAAAATACACAGAAACTTCTTTATGATCTTATAGATGAAAACCAAGCAGCTCTAGCTAGTGGTGAAATGACTTTACAAGACATGATTAATGATAATGAGGACTTAAGATCTCAAGTTAAATCAGATGTATTGGCTTATTTTGAACAGCAAGGAACTGAAAACATGGGTGTACTAAATGATAATAAGTATGTTGACCCTGTAATTTTTAAAGAAGCTGCTGATGCTGATTTAAGTAAAGGCCAAATAGAAAGAGTTTTAGTTGATGCTTATACTTGGAATTCTTGGATTCACAACTTTGAAACTTTGATTTTGGGTTACGGAGATCCTGTACAGTATAATCACGCTAAAGAAGAATTTCATAAAAGAAATGCCGGATTTGCATCTGGTGGTAGAAGCTTAAGAACAGATCCTAGAGCAAGACAGTTTATAAATAGTGATAAGTTTAAACAGCTATATGCAGAAAAGAAAAAATATGAAGTAAGACCTTATGATGGTACTATGCATACTGCAATCATGAAGGAGTTTGAAATTAAAGAGTCTCCTCAGTATAAGGATTATTTTAAACGACATGTAGCAGAGTATACTAGAAGGTTTATGAATTCCGGTATGAAGAAAACTGAAGCTGCTAAAAAAGCTAAGGAATTTGCTACTAAAGTTTTAGCTTCATATAAAAACATGGAGGCAGCTGATGGTCAAGGTTACATTACTTTTGAAGCTTATAGAATGTTTAAGAAGCTGGAAGGTGAATGGTTTACTCCTCAAGAAAATCTTTATAAAAAAATTGTTGAATCAGATGGTAAAGATGTAACTCTATCTGATATTCAGCAATTCTTTCCACCATTAAAATATCAGTACTTTGGTAATATTAAATCTGACATGTTACCTATTATGTCATTTCATAAATTTTCATTAGCTCCTTTAATCCCTGGTGTTATAGATAATAGCAATCTTGCAGATCTTCATGATAAAATGATGAGAGAACAAATTGACTATGTAACATTTCAAACAGGTTCTAAGATTAGCCAAGAAGGTAATGGAGATGCAGTAGTAAGAGAAGATGGTTCTATTGATAGTTCTGTACCTTTTACTAAGAATATTATTTTTGGTGAGTTCTTAAAAAATCAGACTGCTGTACCTACTAAGTATAAAGGAGTATCTATATTCTCTACACAATTAAGAAAGTTAATATTAGAAGGTCTTTATGAAAATGGAAGAATAGTTACAAAAGATAAAGCTAAGATAAAAGATGCTTTAGTTAAAAGATATGTAAATGCAGTTGAAGATTATACTAAGCTTGTTACTCAAAAACTTTTGGATGATATGGGCTTTGTCCAAGATGAAGATGGAAATGTAGTAGCTAACTCAGATGAAAGTATAGTAAAGCTGGCATCTTTAATTAGAGATAATCTAACTTCAGAAGATGTATTAAGTGATCAACTAATAGATATTATAGATGTTACTGACAGTGGAGATTTACAATTTGATTTATCATTTCATCCTGAGTCTAATAAAATTGAGAGAGTTTTATTATCTGTAATTAATAAAACAATCATTAAACAGAAAGTAAAAGGTGAAGCACTGGTACAGAAGTCATCTGCAATGTATAATGGTATTATGGGTGAAGGCTTTAGAAAAGCTACATCTGCAGAACTACAAAAGTATTTACAAGGAGATAACTTCTTACCTACTTATTATGCAAGAAAAGATGGGTATACGGCTGCTATGAAAGTTATGGTAGCACTTCAAGGAGATTATGAAAATCTTTTAAACTTAAAATATAAAGGAGAAGTTATTGGTACTGATGATATAGAAGAGTCATTAAAAAGACTTAATCAAGCTATTAAAGATGATGAATGGTTAGATGCTGATAATGGTGCTAACAGAAAAGCAATAACTATGGTTGGTGTCCGTGTTCCTGTACAGGGTCTTAACTCTATTGAGAATATGGAAATCTTTCATTTCTTGCCGCCACAAGCAGGTAATATAATCATACCTCCTGCAGAAATTGTTGCTAAGTCAGGAGCTGACTTTGATATTGATAAGCTTTCAATATTTATGCAGCATATTAACTCTGAAGGAAAAGCTTTAAATAAAACTATGCTAGCTGAGTTTAGTATGAGTAAAGGTGCAGAACTTACTGGTCAAGATAAAGAAGATTATTTTAATGCACAAAAAGCGGTTGCAGAAAATGATTTAATTGATATAATGTCTGAAATACTTTCATTACCAGAAAACTTTATTTCTCTTACAACACCTAACAGTACAATTCTAGTAAAAGAAATTGCGGATGATTTAGCTCAATATGTAATGGAGTATAATCCTAAATCAAATATCATGACACAAGATACAGGATCACTTAGTCCTACTAGAATACTTGAGGCTAGATATAACTTGTATAAGCATGAATCTAATGTTGTAGGTAAAAAGACACTTGGTTTAGGTGCAATTGAAAATACTTTTAATACCATATTTAATTATGTAGGGGCATCAATGCCTAAAGAATATATGGTTGAAGAAGGTGATGTTAGACAGATTGATTTATTTTTACGTCATCATAAGCTAGATGGTGCAGTATCACTGTCAAATTTATACGATGTAGATGGTATAAATAAAGTATCTGATGTTATTTCACAAATGATAAATGGGTGGGTTGATGTTGAAAAAGATGCTTGGGTATTCTTTATACAAGGTAATTATGAAGTAGCACCTGTGTTATTAACCTTAATTAAATCGGGAGTACCTGTAAAAGAAGCAATTTACTTTGTATCTCAACCTTTAGTTAGAGAATATGTAAAAGAACAAAGAATACTTAAAAGTACTTTTGCTGAACCTCTTAAAAGACAAGCTTACGGTGGTGTAAAAGATACAGCTAGAAGAAGTGTTATTAATAAATATTTTGGAAAAGCTTTTCAAAGTTCACAAGAAAGATATGATGAAGGTATAGCATCTGCTAAAGCTTTATTTGAAGGTAGAGCAGATAAAACATTTACAGAAGATGAAATGTATCAGCTTATTAAAGATGGTTCACCAAGAAAGCCATCCAAAACATTTGAAGTAGACTTTGTTGATAAAGAAGGAAGGGTTTATATGAAAGCGAGTGACCAATATTTTCAAGAACTTGCTGAATATGAAAAAAAGAGCAGAGCCTACTATAGCAGTGATCTTTCTAAGGTTATGTTTTTACATTATCTTCAAGCAGAAGATCAAATGGAAGGAACTAAGCTATTAAAGCTTGCTGCTAATCCGGATACTACAACAATGACAGATGTACAAGCAGCGCTTCAAAGTGAACAAGATATTGAAAATTTAAATTCAGAACCTACATTAAATCAAAAACTAAAAACAGATGTTATAGAAAATTCTATTATTAGTTCTTTCTTTAATAATAAACTTATTTCTGATTTAGGTAAAGAACTATTTTCATTTAGGTATGATGAATCATTTGATTATATAACAGATGTAGTTGAAGATAAAGCTTATAGATCATTATTTTATGAAAACTTTGGCCCTGATTACAAGATCAGTGTACCACAAACATTTAGAAATGATTTTTTAAGTTTCTTGTACCAAAATGCTGTGAGAAAATATTACTTAGGTAGTATATATAATAACAAAATTCTAGACAAAACAATTCCTGTTAAAGTTGTTAATTCTTTAAGATCTGGAGTTGCAGTTAAAGATGATGTGATATACATAGATGAGAAACAAATTAGATCCGATTTTACAGCAGGAATTTGGAAAAGAGGTTCTAAATCTAAAAACAGCTATAGTAAAAAAGGTTTATATCCTTTAGAGATTAATGTATTTAGTGGTAACAGCTCTTCTAATTATCAAGAGTATTTAAGATTTGTTATAGAAAGAGAGTCTTTAAGAAGTGAAACTTCTAAAAAAGAATTTATGGAGAGTGCTCTATTTAAAGATAGACTTATAGAGCAGAAAGAGACAAGTCCTTTAACCGGAGACAAACTTAAAAATCGGATATATGAGCAACATTTAGCATTTATGGCTTTGACTAATACATCTAATGCATATCACATGTTTAATGATCCTGAATATGCATATGCAATTCAGTATAAGAATATTGTAGATAAGTATGGTTTAAAGGGTAAGTATGATATATTAAAAAGATTAGAAGTAGATACTAATACAGATAGAACTTTTTATAATATATATTTAAATGATAAGGATCTTAATAACTTTAAATCTAATGTATATACTAAAAATTTAGCTGACTTAGCTGATAGAACTGTTGCAAAGGTAGATGATGTTCAAACTAATAATTATATAAGTGATTTGTTTGCTAATATGACAAACTTTGCAGCAATGCAATCTGGTATTACAAGAACAAAATATAACTTTTTAGGGCTTACAGACTTTTCTAAATTTATTGATACAATTAGTCCTCTAGTAAATAATTACTTAAATTCAGATGCTGTTACAAAACAACAATTGTTAAGTGATTTTCTAGGTACTTTTATTACAAATAATTTATTAAGCAATACAAATAAATTTAGATTTAAAGATTATTTAACTGAATCTTCTATGGATCAATTTTCATTTGATACAGATGCTGTAGAAGATCCTTTTAAGCTTATGCAATATAAAGTTATGCCTACAAATACTCCTGGTGTAACAATGTATAATAATGTATCAAGTACAGAAAAAACAATGTCTGCAATTGCTAAAGCAAATCCAAATGTTACATTTATATATCCGGCAACTTATTTACAAGTAGAAGGAGATGCAGCTTTAACAAATGAAGCTAGATTAAAAGATATGACTAATGGTAATGCTATACCTATGATTTTAGGTTTACAACAGATAAATGATCTTGATCAACTTAGTGAAGAAGAATTAGAAGGAGTTGTTGAATTTATTGAAACAAGTTGGGCTACTGCTATACAAGAAGCTAATAACATAATTAATAATGGTGGTCAGATTGCTTTACCTTTTGAAGGTATGGGTAATCTTACTTCAACTCCTCAAGAATTATTTGTATCTTTATCTAAGAGCTTGTTAAATAATTTTGGATTTGTAAATCCTGGATCTGAAACAATTGGAACTGTGTTTGAAAATTTTGATCAAGAGATCAATGATGCACAGATATTAGAAATTTATGATAAAGAAAACCCATTAAATTGTATATAAAATGGTTTGTGAAACAAAAGCTAGAACATTAGAGTATTTAAAAAATAAAGAAGTACTTGGATATTATAATGATGTATTAAATGTAGCTTCATTTGAAAAGTATAATAAAGACTTAACTAGATATGCAGAATTAAAGTATGATCTAGATTTTGGTGGAGAATTATTATTCTCTACATATAATACAGAAACAACTGATGAAAGAACTTCTACATATTGGAGAAATACTGTAGCAAGAAGAATTTGGGCACAGCCAAATGATGAAATGTTTAAAACAATTGATGATGAAAAAATTAGAAGAGACCTTGAAGAAGAATCAGATTTACCTAATCCCAGTTTCAAAAGAGGTAAACTTGAGGCTAATGAAGTTAACAAACTATTTCAAAATGAACTACAGTCGAAGCTGGTAACATTTTTAGGTGGACTAGGTATACAAACAGATTTATCTGCCGATAAATTATTAAAAGGGTTAAACTTTAGAAAAGGAAATCCAATGGCAGCATTTGATTTGATTCAAAAGTTTTTAGCGTTAAAAACTGATGTAACAGATAAAGCTTTGTTAAATCAATCTGCTTATATTATCTATTCTTTTTTAGGGCGTGGTAGTAAAACATCTTTAGATCTTTGGTTTAATATACAAAATTGGAATAAGTATGATGATGTATATGCTAAATGGGATAAGATTTCTCAAGAAAACAGAGATGATTCAATCTTTAAAAAAGAGTTAGATTTTCAAGTAATGTACTTAGATGAAGAACTTAACAAAGATGAAGTTGAATGGAATAAGAAAAACTCTACTAAAAACTTTTGGGCCCACAGACAAGCTATAATTGAATTTATTTCTGAGATGCTTGAAGTAGGATTAGATAAAAAGTTTATTGGAACTAAGAGAGGAAATCCGGATATTAATAAAGCTTATTTTGAGTCAATAGGTCACAGAGACAAGTATGCTAAGAATACTTTAATAAGGCTTATAAATCAAATTTATAATTGGATTCAAGAAAATATATTTAACAATAAAGCATTTGCTACATATAATAATGAAGCTTTAGAAGATTTAGTTTTAGATGTAGTTGATGATGTATATGAGTTAAAATATGAAAAGTTTATAAGGAACTATTATTTGTCTGAAGAAGATGGTAATTGGTATGACATGAAGGGTCAATTGTATGAAGCAAAAGATTATGAAGAGTCTATTGCTAAAGATCCTTTTGTTGCAGATGTAATTGAAAAGTTATTTGGACATCCTTTTATAGATTATGCTCTTTCTGGTTCTGCTACATTGAGAAAGTATGGTAGAGTACTTAGAAGTGTTGATGAAGAATTTCATGATATTGATGGTGTTATAAAGCTTGAACAATTTAGAAAAGAAGAAAATGCACAAAAGTTTTTACGGTGGATTGATGAAAGAGGGTTAATGCTTTCACAAAGATTTGGTGTAAGCCAAAGACAACAGCAAAAAAATTCTAAAAAGTTTACTAAAGAGATAACGCCTTTACTTGAAGGTCAAAGTTGGTACAGAAATGTTCAACAAATGTTTCCTACATTTAAATTACTTAGAACCTTTATAGGTAAGGATAGTTTAAAAACCGGTGATTCTATTGTAATTACAGGTACTATTGAACATCCTACAGATACAGAACTGGTAACACAAGATAATGTTAAAAATGGATATAATGTTAAAGACATAGGTAAAGTAAAACCTAAAGTATATATGTTAGATTTCTTTTTAAGAGCTAAAGAAGGTAGTTATCCTCAGCAATATGATGGGTATAAACAGTGGTATAAAGAATGGAAACAAATTTTTGAAGCTAAGGTAAAAATGGGTAGAGGTAAAGATCTTACAGATTTAATTTACTTTATACCTAAAGTAGAAGATAAATCAGGTTACCAATTTAAAAACCGGGGCTTTAGATATTTTGCTTTTACTAATGAAAATCAAAATGATCTTACAGTAGATTTAACTAATCCTTTTGAAAATGAGGTAACTCTTATGACAGCTAACCCAGAAGGCGCTAATCAAGTTAATACTATATATAAAAATGATAAAGTTGTAGGGACGGTTAAATATAAATCAACTGATAATACTGTAGAAGTTTTAGAAGTTGAATCTAAAAATATGAAAGATGCAATTAGCGCTTTAAAAGTTTTAGGTATTGATACTATATCTCAAGGTAAGACACTTAAAGATTCTTTAAAAGATAAAAATCTTTTTGCAAAATTAGCACAAGAAGGTTACGCTGCTCAAACAAAAGGTAATTATTATTTTGTTGATCCTGCAGCTCAAGAAGCAATTAAAAATCTTGTAAAAGAAGTTCCTCTTAATACTAAAGCTCAACAAAAGTCTCAAGGTATTGAAATTGCAAAATTGTTAGCTCAAAAACTTGCCTTATCAACTAATATACAGTTTGCAAATGTAACACAAGCTCAAGCAAAAAAGTTATTAAACAGTAAAGGAAAACCTTATAACAATGAACCGGCATTTTATTTTGCAGGAACAGTCTATACTGTAGGAGATAATATAAATTTAGATACAGTACTTCACGAGTTTGCCCATCCTTTTATTAAAGCTATAGAAATAGAGAATAAAGAATTGTTTAACAATCTTTATGCAACCTTGCAAGCTACTGATGAAGGAAAGTTTATAATTAATCATGTTAAACGTCATTATCCTGAACTAAACATAACTAGTTCAGAGTTTAAAAATGAAGCGCTTACATATTCATTGCAAGTTAAAGCGGTAAATCAAGTTACAGAAGAAGTAGAAACTAAAGGTTTTATGGCCTTTATCAAAAAACTTTTATATGCAATCAAACAAATGTTTAGAAAAGTTTATCAAACTTCTAATGTTTCAGGTATAAATGAATCTACTACAATGAAAGAGCTTGCAGATAAGCTTTTAAATGAAACATATGATTTACAATTAGATTATGTTACAAATGAGGATGTTTTATTTTATGCAAGAAATATAAAAGAGATGGCTCAGGATCTTACTAAAGGTATTAGTGAAAATAATCTTCAACAAGGACTAAACGAACTGTATGTTACTAATAATTTAGTTTTAAATAAAGCTTTTAATTATACTTCTCAAAGTGAAGCATTTCAAAAAAGATTAAACAAAACACTTTTTGATGAGGGTCAGTTAGCGCCTAAAATTAAAAATATGTTAAAGTCTTATCAGACTGTTAGTGATTTAAAAGGTGCTAGCAAAAAGCAAATTATAAAAGATGTTATTAGAGCTGAAAAAGAAAGGCAGTTAGATTTATTGAATTCATCAAGAGCCTTTGTTAATAGTGTAGGTGTAGTAGATAATATTGCTAAAAATATTTATAAAGATTTAGATGCTTTACGTAAAAGTAAACGTTTTGGCTCAAGAGATGCTGTATTACTTTTATATACTTATAGAAATACAATCAATGGTTATGGTAATATGTTTACACAATTTGATGAGTTTTTTACACAAGACCAAGGTGAAGGTAAACCAAAATTTAATATTGATGAAGATAATGAATTCTTCAACTTAATGAATAATACCAGAGCTAATCTTGAAAGAGCTAATAATATTATAAAAGAAATTTATAAAGAAAATGATGTAGATCTATATGTAGAAACTACAGCTTATATGAATGAATTTTTAGTTAAAGAGCTAAAAAATAATTTGTTTAAAGCTATGAGTAAAAACTTAAGTAATCAAGAGATAGAAGACTTTTTTAATAAAGCTCTTGAAGGAAAGTTAAAGGAGGAAGATTATAAAGCTTTAAGTAGAAAAGGTATAAAGATAAAGTTTATACAAAATTTTGTAAGAAAGTATAATGATTTTAATATTAATAGGGATAAGATTATAGATGGCTTATCTGGTAAACTAAATGATGTAACATTTTTTAATAGATATTTAGAAGCTTATACATCTTCTAATGATCCTATAGTAGGTGGATTAGCTATATTTATTCAAAATTTAAGAACAGAAGCGGAACAAACTGCTCTTAAAGCTTCTTATGAGTTTAGAAGTAAAATGGCTGAATTACTACCAAGAGTGGGTTACAATAAGTTAAAAACTAGACAAATTCTTGACATGGTTGCTACTAAAGATGCTATGTTTAGTTTAGAACCTATAAGAGATAAAAATGATAATGTAATTGATTTAAAACCTGTTAGAAAAGAAGTTTATGCTTTTCATGATAAATTTACAAATGGGTGGAGATATGATTTAGGTAAGTTAGAATATGATTTAAGACAAGCGCAAGAAACTGAAGATCAAGAAGCTATTGATAATGCAAAGCAAGCATTGTATGATTTTACAAGGAGTTTTATGCATGATGTATATATACCAGAGGTATATGAGTTAGATAAAATTTACGCTAAATATCCTGCTGAAATTGCTGATGCAGCTAGACAAGCTAGAAAAAGAGCTTTAGATACATATAACAATGAGGCTAATGAAATTTCAGATGAGTTAGAACAATTTCAAAAGTACTCTACTTTGCAAGCTTTATGGAAAGATTATCAAATGTTACATTCTTATACTTATGAAGATGGTACACCTAAAGTTGACTCTCCTCAAGATGGTGTATATGATCTTTCTATTGCTAAAATCCTTAATGAATATAGAGATGCATCTAGAGGATTTTATGAATTTAAAGCTAGACCTAACTCTTTACAAAATGCATATGATAATTTTATAAACTTAATTGACACTAAATATGGGTCAGATTCACAAAAGTTCCGTGATGCTAAAGAAGAATGGCTTAGACAGAACACAAGAATAGCGCAGACTCAAGAATACTTTGATCTTAAAATGAGGTTAACTTCTAGATTAAAAGAGCTTCAAGCAAAAATGAAGACTGATTCTAAAATTGATATTTCTGAAACTTTTTCTGAAATGTATAACCTAATATATGGTGCTAAAGACAGTCTAAATCAACCTGTACCAGATCAATTAGGAGTAGATAAAATTAAAAAGATTAAAATTCTTCAACAAAAAACTATTGACTATAAAGCTAGTTTAGATAAAACATCTGGTTTAACTAAAGGGGAAGCTTCAAGACTTACTGCTATTATTGCTGTAATGAAAAAGAATCCTCAAGCTTTAACTGAAGATAATAAGCAAGAGTATTTTAGGCTACTTGAAAAACAAACAGCTACAGGTTTATCATTAGAAGAAGCTAATGAATTAAACAGTATATATACTGAGCTTGGTGCATTAACAGATAAAGTTGCTACTGAATATTATGTAGATACATTTAATGATTACTTAAATCAAATGGGTGAAGAAGCTCAAACGCCAGAACAACTAGAGGATTTTCTTAATACTGACGATCTAAAAAAATTAATTGCAGATAATGATGAGTTTTCAGATTGGTTCTTTGATAATCATGTTATGTATCAAGGTTATGAAAAAGGTAAAAGAGGTCTTCAAAATTTTTATCAAAAGAGTATTGTTAATATAATTTCTTTACCTTCTAATCAAGAATACTATCAAACTACTGAACTTACTGATCCACTAACTAAAGAAACATTTACTGTTAAAATAAATGGCATCCCTGTTATAGGTAATGCTAGACATTCTGAATATAGAATAAAACCTGAGTATATGACTGGATATAATCCAGCTACAGGACAAGTTGAACTAGTTATAGGTGAGCATATAAATAATAAAGATCAATTTTTACCTAGAAATATTGAAGGGTCTAAGTATATAAATAAAGAGTTTATAAAAATTCAAAATTCTCCTACTTCTGCAAGAGCTCAGTTGCTAGCAGCAATGAAAGAACAACATTTAAAAACACAAGAAGGTGCGCCAAACTCATCTAAACTTTATTTAGATTTACCTAGGTTTATATTAAGAGATAATCTTTCTGTAATACAATCAGGAAAAGTTGGAGATAAGTCTAAACAAATTAAAGAAAACTTTTTGCAGTACTTTAGAGATTTAACTTCTGCAAAAGATAGATCAATTGATGATTATAACTTTATTTATGATGATAATACACAAGAGTATAGATTAGTTCAAACTACTTTAGAAGGGGAAGAGGTGGAAAAAATACCTGTTGCAGGTTTATTTGATATTAATATAGAAAATACTGATCCAGATGTATTGCGAAATATGATGAGATATTTATATTCTATTGAACGACAGAAAAAGTTAGTAGAAACTTTGCCAATGGTAAATTCTATATTAGAAACTTTAGAAGATCCGGATAATGCTTTAAAGAAAACTAATGTATATAGTAGAGGTGCAATGATGACATCTGGTAAATTGCAAGCAGTTAAAGCTAAAGGAAACTATAATAGATTAGGTCAGGTTAGATCTTTAATTGAAAGAGAATATTATGGTAGAAAGTTTAAAGGTGGTAAAGGAATGGAAACTTTTGATAGAGTATTTTCTAGAATTCAAAAGTTATCTGCACGATCTTCATTAGCTGTTAATCTTCCTTCTGATTTAAAAAATAGATTTGGTCAGTTAATGCAGAATTATATTGAAATGGCTGGAGGGGAGTTTATAAATAAAAGAGATTATGCTAAAGGTAGAGTTTGGGCAGCTAAAGCAATGACACAATGGGTTGCAAAAGATGTTTACAGTATAGGTCCGGGCTCTTTAAACTCACAATTAATAGAAGCTTTTGATTCTACATTTGCAACTAAAGATAAATTTGGTAGAGCTGTTACTAGATCTTTATATAAAGATTTGTTAAATGGTGAGTGGATGTATATGGCTAGAAAGAATTTAGAAATGGAAGCTGCTCTTCAACTTTATGGTGCATTTATGAACTCTACAATTGTAGAACAAAAACTAAAAAATGGTAAGGTACGTAAATTAAGGTATATAGATGCTTGGGAATTAGACAAGAAAACAAAAATCTTAAAGCTTAAAGAAAATATAGATCCTGAATATAGTAATCGCAAATTAGAACATAAGTTTACAGATGGTGAAACACTTGAAGAAATTGCTGATTACTATAACACTACTGTAGATCAAATAAAGAAGCATAATAACATAAAGTCTGTTATTGAGATAGATGATGGGGATACAATAATTATTGCAAATAGTGATAAATTTAAGGTTATTAAAAATAGACATCAAGGAGTTGCAAGAAGATTGTATGGGGCTTATGATGAATTTGCTCAATCAGAAGGTAATCTTTACTCAGGTTACAGATTATTTACATTTATGAGAAAATGGTTCTTTCCAATGTTCTATAATAAATGGGGTTTCACTTATGATAAATCTCAAGGTAAAAGGTTTTATTCACCTGAAAGGTTTCAAGCTAGATATGATTTTGCAATAGGTACAACACCTATAGGATATTATATTAATACATATAAAGCATTTAATAAAATACTTCAAAATAAGTTTCAAGATTGGCATTATCTAACAGACCAAGAAAAAACTGATTTAATGAGAACAGGTATGGATGTAATGATTATGGCTACAGCAGCATTAGCTTTAGTTCTTTTATTTGGTTATGATCCTGATGATCCTGATAGATTTAAAAAGATGAAAGAAAAATCAGGACCTTTAGGTTCAGAAGATTTTGAATTAAAAGGTTACTTGGAAAATTTAACACAACTGTTAACTATAGGAACACAACAAGAAGTTACAGCCTTTGTTCCTCTACCTCAAATTGGAGTAACAAACTTTGGATTAGATGATTATCAGAAACTTGTTACATCTACTACAGCTGCATTTGGTAATACTGTAATATTATATGGTAAAATAATGGAAGATATTATTAAGCATATTACCGGTAATGAAAAAGCTTATTATCAACAAAAGACTGGGGATTTATGGTGGAAACAAAAGGGTCAACCTAAAATTTATAATCATTTATTTAGAGCTATTGGTATTACTGGAAGTACTGCAGACTTACCTCAAACATTAAAGGGTATAGAACAATCAGGTAAGTTAAGATAAAATGAATTGGGAATTAATATTTAGTTTTCACTGGCCACATGATAGATGTGCTTTAGGATGGGAATATATAGGTCCTAATGATGAAGAAGATATAAGTACATATACATTATATTTATTTATTATTACTGCAAGTTTTAATGTTTTTGGTAAGTAAGAAAAAAAAAGGGAGACAGCCTAAGCTATCTCCCTAATTTACTGTTGATTATGCAAAACCAAAATCAATATCTCCTGATTCTACATCTTCATCTTCATCATTATCATCTGATGCTAAAGCTAAATCAAAATCTGCATCACCTAAGTCTTCTTCAGGTTGAGTAGCAGCATGCTCTAGAGCTACTTGTTGATCAACTGCTTCTTGACCTCTGATTAACTCTTCAGCTTCTGCATCAGTAACTTCTGGTATAGGATTTTCATCTTCTTTAATTTGATTAGCAACATGTTCCTCTGCTTCTTCATATGAAATTTCAGTGTATTCATCATCTTCTTCTCTCTCCTCAATGATTTCTTCAGTCTTGATCTCCTGCATTTCAGCATCAGCAGCATTCTCTGCTTCAACATCTGCAATCATATCTTCTAGATCTACTTGATCAGGATCTACAGGTTCTGTTAAAACTTCTATAGTAGTATCTACGTCTACTTTATTAAATTTAAAGGTATCAGAGATAAACCAGTGTAGAACTCTTTGATCTTCCATCCAAGTCTTTGGATGTGATTGTTGTAGAGCTAGTGTAACAAAGTTATAAAACTCCCATAAACTACCCGGATGTGTAGACTTATAAGTAGCTCTAAACATTTGTTGTTTAATCATACTAGCTTGCTCAGTAGTTAAGATATCATGTTCTGCGAACAACATGCCCAATAGCTGTGCTTGCTTTCTTGTATCTAAATTGATATTTTTCATAGCTTCTTTATCGGAAACTAACTGTGTATAGTACAATTTAGCAAGTTTTATTTGAGCTTCTATTGTTTCTTTGGTTTCTGTATCTGCAGAACCTGTGTGTTTACGGGCCCATGAACCCATGTCTCCACAAACTAAACTTGTATTGTTTAATTTATGTATAGCACCAATTCCACATTTAAACCTCATTTGTTTATTATAACTATTTGACCAAGCAAACATCATAGATAACTCAGGATCATCTCCAAAGTTCAATGTATAAATAGCTGAAGCTATATTACCATCATGTGTAGCTCTATAATTTTCACTTGTTATACTAAATCCAGCATCTTGTAATGCTTGAGCCGACAAGTCCATTACAGACTCATGACTTATTACAGTGTATGTACTTGCGTGATTTGGTAGAGCAACACCTATCAGGTCTGCTCTACCATAGCTTTTTATTTTTCTTGGCATATTAAAATAATTGTAATTGATTTTTATTAGGTTCAAGTAATTCTATTTCTCTCTTGACCTTCTTGATATAGAAATCATAATTAATATTATATTCTTCAAATGGTTTTTCTATATGATCAATAAATACAGTTTGTAACCATTTACCTGCTTCAACTTGTGAGACTCTTTCATCAAGATAATTAATCTTCATAAGCTTTGAGCCTTTATTACTAATGTAATATCTAACAGTCTTCTGCAGTTTATCTTTTTTATGTTGTCCTTGCGTTATATACTCTGACCAATATTCCCAACCTGCGTTGGCTTTTTTGCCCCCACAGAAATCAAAGATATTTTTATTCTCTTTGATAGAAACTTCAGGTTCTATACCTTTAATAAAGTAATCATATATAGCTTTACGGACACATAAAAAACTTTTATTCTTGTGTAAGGGTAAATCATCAAATACAAATCTACCTTTACATTTAGTTTTAAAATTAGCTCCTTCTGTTTGTGCAATATAATTATTACAATCAGCTAGAACAACCTTTTGATAGGTATCATGTTCTAATTGTAAATTAGTTATATCTTCCCATTGCTTACATATCTCCATATACTTATCTACATACTTTCTTGGGATTCTAGTCTCAAGACCATCTGTATTATGCATTAGAGGTATAGCATTTGGAATACCTTCACAAATCATTTCATATAACATCATGAGACTTAATTGTCCATTAAGAGTTATACGCATTGTAAGTTCAGGATCATATAGGAAACTATTTTCATCATTACTTAGACCATAAGTACTATTCAATACAATCTTGTAAACATAGTTTCTAGGGTCAGACTTAGGTATCTTTTTTCTTTCATTAAAGAACCATTCATACTGATCACAAAACTCTTCTTTAGGAAGATGTCCTGGAGCCCATTTATTTCTAATAGCTAGATTAGGGTAGAAACTTGTAACATCACTTGACATTATAACATATTCATCATTAGATGTATATATATCTTTACGTGCACCATGTACACCACCAAGGCCAAAGTGTGTAGTTATCTTTTTATATCTAACCGTATATTTAAAACTACCTTTAAGATCATAAGGATTTAATTCTAAAGCTCTAAACTTATTTACAAGTCTTTGAAATGTTGCTGTCTCAAACTTAATATAAGGCAACAAAAGATCATTAACTATAAGCTTAGACCTATGGGTCCTCATTTTTTTTAAATCATATTTTTTTATTCCTGTCTTTTTACTTAGGAACATTGCAAATAGTTCTTTTGCAATTCTAGGTTCAGATGCGCTAAATAGATCTATATTATATTCTTTAGTAAGCTGTTGTCTTAAAGCAATTTCTTTCTTGCTTTTATACATAATTGCTTTAGTAGAAGCTACATCATTAATACAATAACCTATTATACTATCTATTTGCTTTAGTGTTTTAATTTCAGTACTGTGATGAATAGGCATGTCTTGTATATTTAACCAATCCATGCTATACTGAGCCCATTTTAGACTTGTTCTTTTTGCAGCATTATCCCAGTGATTTAATTTAAATACATCAACTTGTTTAATCTGTAAAGTCCAAGGAGCAAACACTGCCCATTCTCCTTCATTTTGTCTTTGAATAGTATCTTGGGCTTTTCCATATATAAACAAAGCAACTTCTTCTCCCGTCATTTCAAGGAGCTGTTCTTTATTTGCCAATATGTGTTCAGTTACTTGAGCATCAAATCCTATACCATTGAAAGATACATGCCATTCTTCAAGTAAAATATTCCGTTCTAGAAATGTAATAAATTCTAGGCAGTCATTTCTTTCTTTATGAATCACAAATATCTCACGGTCTTCAGATTTAATATCCTCAAATACGGCTATGAAACAATTTAGTAAAGTTTCATAGTCCATTACCCAATGAGTCCTATTCATTATTCTGCTACTGTAGCTACTGAAGGTTTATTAGATACTTTATCTACAAATTTAGCAACATCAAACTTCTTTGCATTTACAGCAAAAAGGTTTACAACATCTATAATAGAGCCTTTATCTTCAATATAATATTCTTGAAATGTATCAAGGGCTCTTCTTTCTTGCTTTGCTCCACGGTTCCCACTTACAGCTTTACCGTAATCATCTAGCTTAGGAAGCATATGCAAAGATGTTTTAGTTACTTTACTAATAATTACAAAAACTTTTGATGTAGGGTCATAAATACACTCTACATATGGGCAATCATTGCTCACAGGAATCATCTTAAAAGTTTTTGTGTCTTGCCAGGTTGATTCAACCAGCATCATTGTTTTATCACTCATGTTAGTTTTTATTACAAATTAATTAATTATTTATGCATTTTGCAAATTTTCTTTTATAATCAAAGTTTCTCTCTTAAAGTCTGGTTTATTACATAGTTCACCAATACTAGATAAAAACTTTTCGTCTACATCTAAAATTTCAGCATAATCTTTAAAGAATGCTTTTGGGTATAGATAACTTCTCATGTATACATAATTTGCAGATGTTTCTGGAAAGAAAAATAAAATTTTCTCTTTTACTCTAGGGTTTATCTTACTATACTTTCCTCCTAAAAACATTGACCAATCATCTTTTAAATCAGCAAAATCAAAGATAAATAACTTATTATTATCATCAATTATTTTTATATCTACTAGTCTGTTATTTTTTAGTAGGGTTTCTTTTTCAAACTCCTTATACTCTTTTTTATCTTTAGGATGATATAAACAAACTAATTTCATATCCACAGGTATATAATAGGGATCCCAAGCAAGATAAGTCTCGCTTGGAACCACTTTTACACCTTTTTTAATTCCAAGAAGCGGATATAAAAACATCTTGGACTTTTGAAAATACTTAGTATAAATTGATTTTATAGGCATATACTTTAAAGTTTAAGGTTTTCTACTGCTAATTCATAAGGTAATGTGTAATCTTTCTTTTCATAATGGTAAACTACTTGTAAGAGAACTTTATTTAATCTCTCCATCCATTCTTTCATTGTTGTAGCAGTAACCTGAAACGGATATACCTGATTATATTTATCTACTACGACAAATGTAAATTGTATTCTCCATTCTTGACGGTCATCTTTATCAGCAATATATCTGTAATATGCAAGACTATAATACACAGCTGCTTGCAGCCAATATCTATAGTATTCTACAGATTCAGGAAAGTCAATTAAAGGCTTACCTGTAGTTTTTAAATCATTAATAAATAGTGTTTTCTTTTCTTTGTCAATTACTACATTATCAAGTATACCTTTAAATCCAAATGTAAACTTACCATTTATAAGCTGATCTGTTTTTACAGGAACTTCATTATGTACTTCTAAATCAGATTCATCAAGCTGCAATAATGCAGTAATAGATTCATTCTCTTTTATAGAGTTAACACAATCTTTACAATAGTTAAGTGTATCTAAATCTACCAAAGTTTTACCTTGACTTAATTTCAGAAAATCAAAATAGTTAATATTATCAACTGTCAGGATTTTCTTAACTCTTGCCTCATTAGTTTTAAGCTTTTGATGCAAGTTTATTTTCTCTAAGAGGTCCAATATTGCAGCCTCATATTTATCCAAAGTTAATGAATTATCCGCACCTTCCAAATAGATTTTGAAAATTTCATCAACTATCAATTTGTTATTACCGCTTGGAAGTTTACCCGGTACAGTTATAAACTCACTATTAAAGTCTTCAGGGTTTAAAAGAAGGCAGTGTATGACCTTCCCTTTTACAAGGTGAGGGTCAACACTTTCTTCCTTTTGTTTAAGCACGTAATCTTTAAAAAACATACTTGGTGAAAACAATAGTTTGTTTATGCTACTATAACTAAAGTAAAACTTTTCATTATAAAACGCATTTAGTTCATCAGAACCAATCAAACTCTTCTTCATTTTTTACTTCTTCTTTTTCTGCTATTAATACTTCTTCTGTAACTTCTTCTTCTGTTTCTACATTAGGCTCTTCAATTTCAGGATCTGGTTGGGTACCCGGATTTGCCGTGTCAGGTTCAGAAACAGTAACTTCTTCTACAGTATCTTCAACAACCTCTTCTTTAGGTATTGAATCTTCTGTAGGTAAATCTTCTGTATACTCAAAAAGTTCTACTTTATAGTTTAAATTTACAGATTCTGCAGCATCTCGCTTTAGAACATAAGTCTGTGGAACTATGTAATTAGAGTGACCATTTCTTTCAAAATATTCTTTTTGATCTTCAAGTATAAAATCTAAAGCCTTTTTAGTAAGACAATTAAATTTAATAAGATTTCCAATTACGGTATCTACATGTTGATGATAACCGCTACCTATTCCCATATAATTCTTTAAAGATTTAAAGTTTACATGATTTCTACTTGG
>TARA_R100000654_G_scaffold13131_2_pt1 | contig 25919 bp, 38 predicted proteins | sample TARA_R100000654 | Tara Oceans TARA_R100000654 (sample SAMEA2622473) | marine metagenome | biome: marine biome (ENVO:00000447); feature: surface water layer (ENVO:00002042); material: "saline water (ENVO:00002010), including plankton (ENVO:xxxxxxxx)" | depth 5 m
AGAGCTTGTTCCTGAAACATCAACTACATCTGCATCTGCAAGTAGTGTTGTTTTGAAACCATCAAATTCTCCTGCATTTGCATTTGTACCATTCCAAATATTTTGCTCTATTTTTTGAGCTACTTTATCAGCAGCATGAGCAATTAAGAAATCTGAGAATTTAGGAGGTAAACTTCTACTCATTGGACTAACTCCCATTTGAGCAGCTTCCCAATCTCCAATAAAATCTTTTACACAAAGTTGTAGGTTTACTTGAAACTCCTCTGGCTGTAAAATTCTTTCAGTCAATGTAATAGTTGAAGTTGGGTCAAAATCACAACTTGCATCTTTTACAATGTCATTAGTTGAAACCTTTTTTATTACTTCTTTCAAAGCAATATTAGGCTTGATTGTAATAAGTTCTTCTCCCAAAGTCTTACCTGAAAGCAAAGCAGCACTAATATATTGTCCTGCAAACTCACCAGCATAAGTAGTGGTTAAAGAAGTTGTTGTACTTAAATTTACTTTTCTTTTCATTTTATTATAAATTATTAATTCTTCTTAGAACTCTATCATAAGTAGTTTCTTCTCTTTTTCTTTCTAAGAGAGTTCTTTCTTTTTTCACTTCGTTTTCAGGTGAGTGAGTAACCTTTTGAGGCGGTTCTTGAACAGCAGACATTTTTTCTTCTTTTTTAGTGTCCATTCCTTTTACCATCTCTTTGACTTCCTCAACTAATTTCTTTACTTCTTCAAGCTCAGTCTTAGTTGCATATTTCATTTCTTCTTTTTCCTCCTCTAAGTTTTGTTCTTCAACATCTTCTTTAGGTTCTTCTGTCAATTCCTCAGAGGCTTCTTCTTTTTCTTCTTCTTCTTTTGCACCTACTGAGTCTATAACTCCTTCTACCTTTATACTTAAAATTTCTCCATCTTCGAGCTGGTATTCTCCGACAGGCATTTTTACCTTGTCATCTTCTGTTACAATGAATACCTCATTACCTTCACTAAAGTTTTCTGCCTCTATCACAGTTCCATTTTCTAAAGTAGCTTGAGCTAATTTTACTTCCTCTTGGAGTTCCACTCCAACAAGGTCTTTTACTTTGTTTATAATATCAAGTGCTTTCATACATATATAATAAATAATTAATTTTTTGTTAGATTTTTCTCTTAATTTAGTGCTTTACGGACTGCCTCATCTATATCTTTTGCCCTCATTCTTCTACCCCTTGCTTGAGAAAATGAAAGTTTTATTTCTCTTTCTTGTCTTTGCAATTCTTTAATCATAGAAGGGTCTAAAAAATCTTTGTTTTGACCTCTTAATAAGCTATCAATACCTTTAACACTTGCTTCTAATTCATCAATAATATCATCTAATCTTCTACGTACATTTATAGCAGTAGTTTGTGCATCTCTTAGACTCTTTTCTGCCTGAACAAGTTTTCTTGACTCATCTTTAAAATTTTGTATTGCTCTGTCAGGATTTGTTAAGTCTACCTTTTGAGTCGCTAAGTCTACCTTTTCTTTTGGAAGTTTATTTATTATCTTTTGTACTGAGGGTTTCATACTTTATGCTTTTATATATAATTAAATTATTTAGAGTTTGTTGTATTTTTAAATATCTAATACCTGTTGTATTACTCCTTCTTCTATTTTAAATTGTTTGGTGTTTCCATTTGTAGTATAGAAACCATTTGCTAACTTTTGATTTAGTACACTTGCATCTGATACAGGTATGTTAGCTAACAAACCATCTAAAGAGCTACTTGTATAAACTGCAATACCTACACTATTTGTAGAATCAAATAAACCATAATCACTTCCTGAGATACCTGTATTGTTAGTGTATAATGAAATAGCTATATCTGTAGAACCTGTAGGCTGAGATGTAAATGCTGTACTTGAGAAATACAAAGCAGAACCTTGATTAAACATAACAGCTCCTACTTTAACTAAAGCAGGTTCTTCTGTTCCTGTAATTATCAATCCTATATTACTTCCATCTACTATCTCAGGTTTACTAAATGCAGAAATATTTACACCTAAGCTCTTTCCTAACTCTCCTCTTATACCTTTTAAGTCTACAAAATCACCTGCTGTATTATAAGCAAATCTATAAGTAACAATACCAGAAGGGAAACCTGTAAAGACATATTTAAAAGGATTTGTTGTTACAGGGTTTGACAGAGTTGCTATTGGTTGAGTAGCTGTTGTAGTACAGGCTAATGTAGCTCCAGAGTTTGTATAACCAGAGGGTACTGTTATATTGACATTTAAAGTTCTTGAAGTTGCAGTTGTTACAGGGTCATAACTCTTAGGAGTTGTACTTGCAATAGTACCTATGTCTATACTTGGTAAAGTAATTACTCCTGCTTGAGATATTGAAAATCCACTAAAGGTAATATCTGAACAGCTAAGAGCTACTGTTGTATTTGCAGGTTGAGTCGCTGTTTCTTCTTTTGTAACTACATTTCCTGTATTTGTATATCCTGCTGGTACTGTTACATTAGCTGTAACTGTCCTTGTTGTTTCTGTAGATACAGCTTGAAATGATGGGGGAGTAACAGACCCTACAGTACCAAAACTTGTACCTTGAAAAGTAGCTGTAGGAAGTGTAATAGTTCCTGCTTGGTCTATAGTTATGGATGATATAGTAAGAGCCTCAGAAGTTACTGCTGTTCCTGTTACATTTCCAATACCTTGTGCTATGAGACTACCATCACAACACTCTCTTGAGTATGTACCATCTGGACAGAGACAAGCTCTCCTGTCATCTTTAGGACTTGTTGTACTTGGTGTTTTTTTATATCTTCTCACTTGTTAGATTTAGGATGTTTAGCAGGTAACAAATCAAAGTCTCCTGTATATTTAGGATTTTGTGGTCTGCCATTTCTTACTAAATATAAGTAAGCATTTACTCTTGCTTGTGCCCAAGCAGTTGGTGATTTAATTCTTGGACTTCTTGAAGTGTTGAAAGCTCCAAGTCCTCTTTGGAATACTGCCTTGAGTTGTCCTACTGTAGTACCATAGCCTAACTTCTTTTTGTATCTTTTGTTAAAGTCATCTGCTTTTTTCTGTAAGGCTGCTAAATCTTTTTGAGATACCTTTGCACCTCTTGAAGTAGAGGCATCTCCTTTAGCTGTACCTTTACCTTTTGGATTTGGGTTTGGTGTTCCAGACTTAGGTGCTTTTGGACTTTTTCTAATACCACCTCTTGGACCTATCTCAGCAAGTTCTTCTGCTGACATCTTTACACATTTACCCTTTTTATTTTTTTTAAAACCTTTTGGACATTTATATCTCATATCTACGCTGTGCTTTTCACAGGGCATATACCATGTCTTACCATCTAAATCATGTGTATGAAAAAGTTTACAACCTATATCTTTTGCTATTTCAAGAGCTTTTTCAAGAGTATTATAAGCTAATCTATCATTAATAATAGCAAATGTATCATCTATAACTTGAGTTTCTAACTGTTCTAAATCTTCATAACCTAATGACTTAAGTTTAGAGTTTACATATCTTTTCATGGATAGACCTCCCCAAGCTAAGTATGCTATAGTGCCACAAGCAGACTTGTCTTTCTCATCATAATAAACCTCAGCTCTTTCAAGATATGACCTGACTCTTACTAAAACTTGTTCTGAGAGTTTTGCTTTTTTACTTATTTGTCTTGCTCTTACTTTCCCTACCTGAGTCATACATTTGTTTCCTACCTCCTTGTTGTACTCAATGGCTTTTTTTGCATTGTTTACAGCAGAGTCAGGATAATCATTATAGCTTACAAGAGCAACTCTTTTTGCAGAGAGAAGTTCTTTGAGTTCTTGTACTAACAACTCATCTTCATACTCTGCAAGTTCACTTTTTAAACCTCTGTCTTGTGGAGACTCTAACTTGTCAGCAAAGTAGCCTTCTATAGAAAATCCTTTTACTTTTTTTGTCTTGACAAAGTTTTCCCATACCTCATCATCTAAAACTTTCATAGCAACCATCCATGTACCATCAGGCATATCTAAACCATAGTTTTTAGATTTGTCATTCTCCCCTTCTACTATCCAGCTCTCAACTACAGACATACCTTTTAGTTTAAGTTGGTGTTCTAAGGTTGCATTGTTTTGATTGCCTCTTATAAAAAACAACTCACTTGCTTTTTTTACTGTAGACTTTGAGAAGTATATATAATATTCTTTATCTCTTGACTTTCTAAAAATAGGTTTGTTGGGAATAAGAGCAGGACCAAGAAGAATTTTTTTCTCTTTGTCTACTTCTGCAAATTCTATTTTTTGTTTACTAAGAGCAACAAAGTCCTCATCTATTGCTGGTTTATCTACTATTGAAATAGCCTCTATTCCGAGAGACTCATCAGTTTCATCTATAAAAAGTTCTATAATATCCATGTATATATAATATAAATTTTATGCTTTTGTTTTAAATTGCTGACTCATCTTCTATAGACCTGTCAAGTGCTTGTTGAGAAGATACATCTGTACTTGTTACAAAAGCCTTTATTGGTCTGTCTTGTTGTGCTCCTATACTTTCAGCTAATTGGTTCTCTGGAGCAGCACCAACTATGTTAAATGCAGGGGGAGGAGTTCCACCACCACCTCCTCCTATATCACCACCACCTCCACCACCTGAGGGAGTTGATGAACTTACAACACTTTTTGCAGCACTTGCTGCTGATTTAACTGCTGACAATATTCCTGCTGCTTGAGCTGCAAAAGCAATAAGCAAAGGTACATTTTGTGGAAATCCTACTTTAGCTGTTTCAGCAGCACCTTGAGCAGTTGCTACTCCACTTTCAGAGGACTTCATCGTTATTCTTGCAAGAGTTGCTTTAGCTTGTGCTATTTGTTCTTGTATAATTCTTTTTTGTTGAGCTATAAATAAAACCTTTTCCATTTTCTCTTGCATACCTATAGAGGCTGCTATACCTAAAAGTTTTTCTTCTCTTGCTTTTCTTGCTTCTTTTTCAAGTTCTATTTCTTTTTCTAAAGATTCTTCTCTTAAATCTGCTGCTTCTCTTTCAAGAGATATTCTGTTTATTAATTGCTCACTTCTAAATCCTTCTATTTGTGCAAGTATACCTTCTTTCTCTGCTTTAGCATCTAAGAGAGCTATTTGGTTTTCATCATTTGCATTTTTATCAAACTGAGCCTGTGCTGCATCTATAACTGCTTGAGCATTTGCTAACATTAATTTTTCTTGCTCTTCTAATACTTTTGCTAAATCTTCATTTGCTTTTATTCTTTCTGCAATAGTTTTTGTTTCATCATCTCTTATCTGTCTTAGCTTTTCTGCTTCTCTGTCTTTTTGTTCTAAGATGATTCTGTTTTGTGCTATACCAATTTCTGCTGCTCTGTTAAGCTCTACTGTATCTTTTGCAGCTTGTACTGTACTTTTAGCATAATCAGTTATTCCTTTTACTACAGCAGGTGCTGCCTCAGCTATTTTTTCAAATGAATCATCTACTCCTGTAACTACATCTACAAGTTCTTTACCTGCATTTTTAGCTGACTCTGCTGCTCCAGCAAAATCTCCTTGAAATACTTTTACAACTGCATCTCCTAAAAATCCTAAAGCATCCAAAGCAGACCTAACTCTTTCTACAACATTATTTACTATTGCAGTACCAAAGTTTTTAAGTGAAGTAACAGGGTCCTCAAACAAACCTCTAAAGTAGTCTATAACTGTACCTACATTTCTATTTAAGAAATTAAAGAAATCATTGAAAGCTAAACTAAGTGCTTCAAAAGTTGTATTGAAAAAATTAGTTACTTTTTGATTTTCTCTAAATACCTCAGATAGCTTTGCAAAAGCAGCAATAGCTAAACCTATACCAGCAGCTTTCAAAGCATTACCAAGACCTTTAAAACCTCTGCTTGTTTTCTCTACAGCAGTATTAAGTGATTTAAACCCTTTTGCTGCTTTAGTGTTTGTAGTTGCAACCTCAGCGTTAAAGTTTTCAATACCCTGTGCTAAGTCATCAACAGCTTTTGTCGCTGCTCCTGTTTTAATGTCTATCTCAGCATTTATTACTTTTGCCATAACTCTATCTTAAATTGTTGGTAAGCCTCTACAAGACTATTTGGAAATTTATACTTACCTAAAGCAATATCTGTATACTCTCCTCCTTTTTTAGCTTCTTTAGCTATCTCTAATAAATTAATAATATTTTCTATCATTTGTTAATAAAATAATTGTTTCTCTGTAATTATACCATTGACTACTCTTACTGATACACCTGTACTTCTTGAGTAACTACCATCTGAGGCAAATCCAAAATAAGCATAGAATCCATCAGAAGCTAAAGTAATACCAGAAGCAGCAGCAGTATTTAAAACATTTGTTGTAGTATACACACTAAATCCTTCTGCTCTAAATGGAAATATAAACTGACTACTACTTGTCCTGTTTGAAAAGAACAATTCAGGTGCAGTGCTTTTGTTTAGTTTTGCATCACTCTCAGCAGTATCTCTTGAAGTAGCACTATAACCTGTTCTTCTGCCTACTGAAACTCTCAATGAAGAAAATCCTGCATAAGTTATATTACTCTCTCCTATGAAACCACTAAAATAAATATTGGTTCTTATTTGTGTAAAAGTGCCTGTATTCCCTGACACTACAACAGGTACTGTTTTAGAGTAGAAGCTTGTTGCATGTCCTGTAATGTTTTGTAAGTCTACTACTGTTCCATCTGCATGAGTTATTCTAATATCTACATTGTCTGAGGTAGAGTCTTTAGTATACTCTCTTGTATCAGATGTAGCAGTCAAACTAAATGACTGAGCTGTGTGTTCTACAAATGTAGGACTTAAAAAGTCTCCTGTATCATAAGAGCTGTCTGTATTTGTTCTACCATAGAACCTGTAATAAACATAACTATTTGAAAGACCTGTAACAGAGTGCTGTACTTCTTTACCTGCTGTAAATTTATCTGCCTGTGATGGTGTGAATGGAATATAATTAACATTAGAAGCTCCTTTAAGGCTTTCTATTGCAGTAGCTCCTGTAAATTGTTCTACATCATTCCTTGCATTAGTAGAATAAAAGAAACCATACTCTGCAATTTGTGATAAATTACCTATAGCACCTAAGGTGTTTACTTTAAATTTCATATAAACTACAGAAGATGTAGCAGATGTAGGTGTTTGATATATTAATGTAGGAGAAGTAACTGCAAGAGACTCTCCTTGTATTTGTTGTACAGGGGTATTCTTAGGTTGCTCTGTTTGAGGTATAGCTTCTCCAGCACTTATAATGTTTAAACCATCTATGTTACATTGTTGGTCTGCTGTAATTGAACCTATGTCTGCTCTGATGTTTGTTGTATCTGCTGTAAGCTCACAGGCTACCCTTCCTGATGGTTGTATCTCTGCTTCATTCTTTAAGAACCTTGATGGTATAATACCTGTAGTCTCTTTGTGAGTGTTTATAAGTTCTAAATTACTTACAAGAGTCTCAAAGTTTGTAGTGATTTTGTTTATTTTATATTTTCTGTTGAATATTATAATTATATCTGCAAGAGATAAGTTTAAAAGTGTACCATAGCTTAAATGAGCTGTAACTTTTGTAAGCCTTCTGTTTAAATCAAAAACTTCCTCAATATATGTCTTGTAGTATTTGTCAAATAGTGTTTTTTCAAATGGTACTAAAGCAAACTCATTGACCTCTCCGTTAAAGTGTATGTTATCAGAGGAGTCTACAGTCTTACCATCTACAGTCTTTTCTTTTGTAAGGTTTATAGAGTTGCTTGGTATAAAATAACTTGACATAGAAGATACGCTTCCCTCTAAATCTACAACACTTAGAGCAGTACCTGAGGAGAGTACAGGATAAAACAGTAAAGGTTTCCCTAAATATGGAGCCTGACTGTCATCAACACTCCATCCCCATTGAATATTTGTTTCAGCTCCTCCGTTTACATTTAACAACTTCTCAAACTTATGATGTTCAAAAGGTATTTCTATTTTATATACAGTACCATCTAAAACATTGTCAGGAGGACTTGGATGTTGAGTTGCATCATAGTCGACAGACCCCCAATTTTTATAGAATTGTCTCTCATGGTTTATAGAAAAGAAACTTTCTCTGCCTTGATAATCAAAACTAATCTGTCTGTAAGGCATTACTGTATCTACCATACTTGACTTTTTGTCAAGGTCTAATGTAATGTCATAAGAGTTTGCACTCGAGGCATAGAAGTCATCAAGAGTTGTTATTTTAATTGTTTTATCGTTTTGTATAAATGCTGTAAGATTGAACATCTTGAAAATCGCTGTGAGGAAGTCCATTATAGGCATCTCAGGAATGTATCTTTCAAAGTCTAAAGTAACATCTGTACCTACTGTAGCTGTACAACTAAAGTTCCTTGATGCTGTTGTAGTACCAAGACCTACTATTTTTCTTTGGAAAGCTACTCTTGCTTTTAAAGTAAAAGTTCCTGAACCACTTGAAGAAATTGCAAAAGAATAAATCCCTTTTGGTAAGATTAACGCTGACTCTATGTCTGTTTGTGTTCCTGATAAATTCTCATAAGTCTTAAATATCTCTCCATCTTTGTATAAATAAACTGTATAGGTTTGACTTCCTGATGGAGTTACTTCAAACGACATTCTTCTGTCTCTCTTTTTTTCTAATCTACCTGCATTTCTTGAAGGGGACTCAAAGCTATTAGGGTCTACATTCACAACTGTTGTAAGTCCTCTTATATGAGTGTAATTTGTAAAAGACTCAATTTTGTTTTGGTCTTGGAATAGCTCTCCTGCTTTATTATGAAGCCACATATATAACCCTGAAAGATTTGGGTTTAGGTCATAGAAAAAGTCTGTAGAAAAACTGTAGCCTTTTGGTTTAAAGTATTGTATTTCTATTGCTCTGATTATAGCGTATACATTTAAAGCTGGTTTTAATTGACCAAGTTCCAGACCATGAGTATTACCTGAGTAGTATACATTAGCAAGTGAGGTTGTATTTGCTGCTGTACTTGCAGAGTTATAAATTAATCTTTGTGTGTGTGTTATTACAGGAAATACTATTGCATCTTTGAAAACCTCTCCATCTACTGTAATGTCTACAGGAGTGTTTAAAGCACTTTTTATATTTGTGCTGTTGTACTGAAAGGTAAAATCTCTAAGTAGGTTTAATGAACCTATATTTGTTTTAGCTACAAGGTCCTTAAGGTTGACTGTATTACCAAAAAATACAATTCTATAAGTGTGAGGTTTATTGTTTTTAAGAGTTGCTCCTTTAAGCTTTATCTTACCAATCTTAAATAATTGATAATTTAAATAAAGGACTGCATCTATTTTTTGTCTTGCATCTAAACCATCAACAATATCTTGGTTGTAGAAATGCTGGAAAACTCTATTGTTGTTTTTGGAGGCAGGTACACTAAACTGTCTTGTAAACTCAGTAAATATCTTTGCAATATCTCTAACATCTTGTATACTTTGAGTGAGTGTAATACTTTCATCTTCAAACAATTCTACTTGCTGACCATCTACAAAAAGCTGTAAGGATACTTTCATTATCTGACATTGTTTATCTTGTTGAAGGCAAAGTCAAAGTCTACTGTGTAATTTATTAGTTTGTCATTGAGACTTGTTTTATGAGTAAATGATTTTGTCTTAGGAATAATTGGAAGGGTCTTACTTTCATATCTTATAAATACATTCTCAGATATAAACAGCTCCTCAACTGCTTCTTTTAAATCTTCTGGAATATAGCCTGTGTTCAGTTGTATGCTGCTTTGAGCATTTACATTGAATCTTTCTTTTTGTCCTTCATAGGTGTTATAAGTAACAGTGCTTGTACTTACAGTATTTCTTTTAAAACTTTCATCTCCTGTAACATTAAAACTCTCTACTGATTTCTTAAAAAAGTATAAATCTTGGAAAGCTCCATGCTTGTTCACAAATGTAACCTTGTAAGGTGTGAACTTATCAGGACATTCTGTAGATACTGTAATAGTTTTTTTGGTTGTACCTCCACTGTCTTTAACGAGTATAGTAGAACTGTTAGCAGGTATAGTTATATATTGAATCTTTTGATTAGTGTTTCCATTGTCTGTAATAGAAGTAGAACTACTATCTATAACTACACTTCCTGTACTCGCTGCATATACAGGTAACTTACCAGCAGTATCTTTTGGAAGTATAATATTAGAAGAAGTAATAAGGTCATAGATATTACCTTGTGGGTTTATCTCATCTTCAAAATATCCATAAGCATCAAAAGCTAAGTAGGTGTTAGTTACAGGATTTCCAAAGCTAAATATAGTTCCTGTCTCATCAAATAGGTTTGCTATAGTAGTTACCCAAACTGTATTTGAAACGTAGTCATTATTGAAACTTACACTAATGTAGTCTCTTACCATTTCTGCTATCTCAAATATTATTTTTGAATGTCCTGTAATAAGTTCTTTTTGTAGAGTAAATTTTAAATCACTATCAGAGTAACTACCAGAAGTTCCTGTATAAATATATATTTGTAATGTAACTGATTTAAGAGTTGCTGCCATTGTTATTGTATTTGATTTCCACTTCCATCTCCTCCTGAACTACAATTCCACTCCCAAACTTCTTGAATAATTCCATTGTTCACTCTCCATAATAAAAAAGGATTAAATTGAGTAGATGATAAAGCTCTTTGTGTTATGTCTGTAAGATTTAAAAAAGTATCTACTACATAATATAAATCACCTCCTTGAAATACCCCTTGAGCTGCATTTGTGCTTTGGTCTGCATAGCAAACACTATGACCTTTAGCTTGTCTTATATTTGTTGCTGTAGACAAAACTTTGAACTCTCTTGCATAAGCCTGTCCACTTTGACAGAAATCTGTTTCATCAACTTCACCTCTGTCACTTCCATAATAAATAATAGTACCACAAGTTGTAGTCGCTGGTTCTTGTAATAAAGAAAGTCCACTTGAATTAGGACAGATAATTGCAGAATCACTTGAATACTCTCCAGCAGGAGGAGTAACTTCAAAAGATACATTTCTTGTAACTGCTGAGGTTACCTCTCCAAATGCTTTTAGTGTACTTCCAACAATCGTAAATCCTGTAACATTACCTTTAGCTGCTGTTCCTACAATTACATCTCCTCCTCTTGATATACCTTGACCTGATATTCCTGCTATATCGCAAGTAAATGTAGGTAAGGCTGTACCTGCTTGTAATATTGCTTTCGGACAGACAATAGTTGCTCCTGAGTTTGTATACTCAGAGCCTACTGTTATATTAAAATATACTGTAACACTTTGAGATGCTGAACCTGAGTTAGCTGATAGACTTGTTATTGTAGGAGAACCACTTGAGTCTAAAGAGAAAGAAGCAATAGTTCCTCCAATTAGTGTTGGCTCTGTAACTGCTCCTGCTGCTGTTGCAGTGCCTCCTGTTAGGTCTGCTGTTGTACAATCTAAAGCAGAAGATACTGTTATAGTAACAGGTACTCTTTGCTGTACAGAACAAGTATTGACTCCGTTATCATTTGCTCTTACATAAGCATTACCAGAACCTCCTGAATTACCTGAGGTTAAAATAAGATTTGTACCACTTACAACTGCATTAAATAAAGCAGGATGATAATTAAAAACTGAGTATTTAGTTGCACTATTAAACTTAGCAGTAAGGTCTATAGTTACTGTGTTTCCTCCTGATGCTATTGTCTGAGTCGATATGCTTCCGTTTGTCGTTGGACCACCTGTACAAGAGGGAGTAGAGCCTGAGGTTACTTTAGCTATTTGTGTTGCTGTAGCTGTACAAGTAAATGTACCATCTGAGCTGTTTGAGTATCCTGTAGGTATTTGTATAGTAACTGTAATAGTTCTTGAAGTAGCTGTACTTACTGTAGCAAATTTATCATTTGCAAAATCTCCAGCAGAACTTGTAAAACTTTTAAATACTCCTCTCTCTACATTTGGTTCTGTGATTACACCTTCTTGGTCTACAGCAAAGCCTGTAAGATTTGCTACTGTACAATCATAAGCTACAGTTGGTGCTGTAGGTGTACTGTAGTTTATATAAAAAGGACTCCTTGCGTTTAACTTACTCATTTCTACTGTGTTAAATTAATTTGGTCAACAAACTCATCAAAATCTAACTGAAAGGCATCTATAAACTCCTCAGGTAGTTTGAGATAATTATCCATAAGAGGTCTTGTAAAGAAACTACTTGCTCTAAGTCCTTTTTGATATATGCTTCTTGCTATTAAATATCTAAGACTCTTTCTTGATATAAACCTTCCCTGAGCATCTCTTACCCCATCTAAATTCTTTTTGACCATCCACTTATCTAATGATTTATAAGCTATTGTTTTTTTACCTCCTGAATAAGAGAACCTACTATTTCTACTTTGACGGTATGAGCTTTTGCTTCCTCTTACACCCTCATCTTGATATGAACCATATTCAAGCATTGAGAACTCTAAGTTTAAGCTGTTTGGATATTCGTTTAATTTATAATCTAAACTACCCTCTAAGTTACCACTTGAAGAACCTGTCATGAACCTATTGTTCTTGTTTCTTCTTAGGTTTCCTATAGCTTGTTTTTTAACACTCTCAGCAAACTGCTTTAATATCCTTTTGACTTCTTTATATTCCATTAGCTACAGACTGTCATTTCGTTTTGTAATAATATATTAAAGGTAGCTGTCCACCCTGCAAGTTTATTTTCAAACCTATCTACAAAAGGCTCACAGCTTACATCTTCACTTATCTGAAATTTGTTTACATATAAGTCTCCCCTTTGGAATTGGTTTAGAACTCTTGTAAGCACTGCAAGTTGAGTATTAAGTATGTCCTGCTCATTGTCATTACCTACAAATATATCAGTAACCTCATCCTTACTTATATCTACTATATCCATACATACAATAGAAGCATTGAAAGTAATTATCTTTTCTCCTACTGTAGCATTGTTAATTATCAAGTGAGCTAAAGGGAAGATAGTCTGCTTACCTAAGTCTACATCTGAAAGCTCTCCAAAGGTAACAGTCTTGACAAAAGGCTCTGCTGCAAGAGCTGTCTTAATTTGGTTTGTTACATCATAGAAGGCTTTCATTTCTTAATTCTTTTTAATTCTATTTCTGTCTTTTCTTTTTCAAAGGATAAATACATAAGGCACTGATGAAAGTTTAATCTGGTAACCATGTCATACTTGGTAACATCTCCCTGAGCCAATCCATAGATTGACTGATACCAACCCCATTTTTTTCCAAAGTTTGCCTTTGCTCCAAAGTCAAGTTCTCCTCCATCTCTTTGCTCAAATAGTTCAGGGTAGTTTGTAACAACTCCTCTTGTAAAAGATAAAAAAAAACCAGCGACCCCATCGCTACATCTAAAGGCATCTGCTTCATTAGCTCAGGGTTTTCCTCTGCTGTATATTCTTCTATTTGGTATCTATCTCCTCTTTTTAACTTCGTTGGTCTGTACAGAACTGTCATGGCTTTATGCATATTCTGCCAATCTTTTATATTATTATCTATGTCTATGTATTCCCCTAAGGTCATATCATCCAGCTTAGGAATAAATCCATACTCTACCCCATCCATTACAAAGGTGTTTATTAGTGGAGTCTTAGATTTAAAACTTTTGTTGAGTTCTTTTATAATCTTTTGGACATAGGTAAACTTTACAGTAGCTATATCTTTTAGAGGAAGGTTGCAGAATATCTCTACCATCTTTTGAAGAAGAAAGTTAGAACCTTGATTCTCCTCTGTGTTTATCTTTTCAAACTTTTGGTATTGTTCTAAAGTCATCTCTGAGAGACTTTCAGGAACAGGAATTTTAATCTTCATACTTATATAATAAAATTACTAAGAATTTGTATAAAACAAAAACCCCCAATCTCTTGAGGGTCTTTACTAATCAAATGAAAAATGTTTTCTCTTATAGTGAGCTCCATATCTCTGTCTAAATTTATGACTGTAATTTTCATACAGCCACTCATAGACCTCATCTATCTTTTTTGCTATTTCATACTTTCCTTTTTTTGTTTGTTTATAAATTATAGTTCCCTCTTTAAACTGACCTCTTATTTCAATTTCGAGTCTAACCTCAGGTCTTGGACCTTTGGAAAGTGCTACAGGATAAACTCTTATAAAGTTATCCCAACATCTAACTTTTTTCTTCCATAATGGAATCTCTACTCTACGAGCCATCTTATTACAGTAGTTAAACCTATTATACCAAGATAAGTATAAAGCATTAAAAAGCAAAACCCAAGAAATACTTTTCTCAGGTTCTTTTTGTTTTGTTTTTCTGTTATTGTTTTAATTTTCATATATCAAAATGTTTCATTAAATTATTTGTTATCCCTTGATTTAAACTTATCAAGTCTTGAGTATCTACTAATGTTTTATACTCCTCTGCTTCTTCTACAGTAGGGAAGTCTCTATAACCTCCTCTAAATTGTCCATCTTTCCAATGGACCCTAAAGTAACCTGTAATTAATTCTTCTATTGTTGTTTTCATAATTATTAAATTGTTTATGATATAAATGTAATAAACATTTTATTAACAACCAAATCAATAAATAAAATACTGACCTTTGTGTGGGTTTTCTAATACATCTGTAAATACATATCTGGCTGCATCTATACAGTCAGGATGCTCTCCCTCAGGCTTTTGCAGGGTGTTACCTTCTTTATCTTTCGACCACACATAGCCTTGTAGCTCTCTTTTGAGGTTCTTACTTCTTTGAGTTATATATATTTCATTCTGATTTATAAGATTGATACCATAGATAACAGAGTCTCTACCTTTAGTACAAGGAAAGATATTATGACCATACTGAGAAAGTTCAGATATACTCTTTGGTTCTGCTGAGTCTGCTATTATGTTTTCTTTGATATTGTGTTGGTTTAGATACCTGCTTATATCTCTATTTAACATTCCTGTCTTATACAGGACCTCATCAAATATGTAAGCATCATTATACTTATATAGTGCAATTAAGGTTGTTGGGTCTACACTATATCCAAAATCCATGCCATAGCTAAGTAGCTTTGCCTCTACAGGTATATTATCTATTTCTTTCCAATCAGATATACAAGCTCCCTCAAGACTTCCTGTTAGACCATCCAAATACACCCTACAATAGTTTTTCCAAAAAGTTGAGGTCTTTGCTTTTACTCTTGCTTTCTCCAGCTCCTTGACTATTGCATCAGATAAGTTTTCATTATCTCTGTAGGTAAGAGTAATATAATCTGTATCAGGCTGACCTATCAGTTCCTTGTCTACCCAAAACCTATTAACAGGATTATAGTCAAGCCATATATCTCCAGAAGTTCTTACAGCCAATTCTTGATAGCTGCTAAAGCTACAGTTGTTACACTCATTCATAAATAGGTCTGTCCTTCTTGCTCCTTTGAGTTTCTCAGGCATATCTGTTGAGAAGAACTCTATATAGCTACCATTGCTAAAGGTGTACTTTAGAAGGCTTCTATTGAACTTACTCTCATCAAACCTACCAAGACCCTGCATGATACTGAGAAAGTCTTTTAGAGAGCCTCTCCTTAAACTTGGTATAGTAGAAGCTACTACACTTATTTCTTTTCCTTTGTTCTTTATGGCATCATTTATAAGAATAAGAAGTATACCTATAGTTTTTCCAGCAGAGGTCCCCCCTCTGATAATTTTTATTCTTTGTTTTAACTCTCTGAGTTTATTTACTGCTGTAGTTTTCTTTGGCAGCATCAATCAACAAATATTGGAATATCTTCTGTAAGTTGTATGTTCTTATTCTCTACAGGTTTACCTGCATAGTAATTTAGGTAGAGCTGCACAAACTTAAAGTCTCCTTCCTTGACTCCCTTTGCCAGAGCTTCTAAAGCATAGGGTTCTAATGGAGTAAGTTTCTCTATAAGAGAGACCTCATCTGATTTAGATTTTCTACCTGCTCCTTGTCTTTTACCACCATGTTTCATCTTGAAAAAACTTGATTAATCAAATATATAATAAAAAAATTATTTGTTTGTTAAAGATTAAAATCTATTATTATCTATCCAATGAGGTGTTTTAAAATTTTCTCCTTCATCAAAACCTACCTCAAATTTCATAAATTTTATTACGTTATTGTGTAAAAAATATTTAGTTTTTTTATTTATACAGTCATAAATTAACATCCCTTCAAAGGGATTTTCTTTAGTTATAACAATATATATTTCTTGTTTAAATTGAGAATGTTTATTTATTATTTTACTCATATTAGGTAAATGATATGTAAATAATCTTTTTTGATTATGAGATGACCATTTTTCATCATGATATTTATGTTCTATAAATCTTAAAGTTTTTTTTTCAGATTTAAAAGACATGAAATCTCCATCAGTAAAACCAAAATTAAAATTTTCTGGTTTAATATGGTAACAGTTATCAAAAACCCACTTACTAAATTTTGTGGAATTAAAAGAATAATTTGGTTTTAAAATCATAACAAATTTTTAATTTTTACTTTAGAGATATTGTAAGATTTTTCATCTATTTCACAGGCAATAACTTTCCTTTTTAATTTAGCTGCTGCAACTATTGTTGTACCACTACCAGCAAAAGGTTCTAATATAGTATCCCCTATTTTAGTAAATTTTTCGATTATATATATAAGTTCTTTTTCAGATTGTTGCCATTCGTGATATTCTTTTTCCATTCCACTCCCTGTAATAACATCTTTACTTACTATGTCAATTTTTTTAAAACCATTTTGAAAAACTAATATAGGTTTCCACCCACATAAAATATTTTTGTATCTTATAAATTGTGAATTTCCACTATGATTTAAAGAAAATGTCCAATAATAGTCTAAATATTTATTCATTCTATTATATACTTCAATTAAGTTTTGTTGTCCTGAATAAGCAATACAAAAACCATTAGGCTTTAATAATCTTTTAGCTTCCTTTGCTAAATTTGTCCAACATTCTATGTGTTCTAACGGATAAGGAGGGTCTGTTATTATACAGTCTATTGAACCATTAGGTATATTTTTTAATTGCTCTACAAAATCTCCTAATCTGTAATCTATTAAATCATTAGTAATATTAATTTTTGAACCTTTTTTTTGTTTGTTTTTTATTGTTTCTTCTTTTTCGTAATCTTTAACTGCTTTGAGCATTCTACTTGTAGTAAGTTCTATTCTTTTATTTGTTTCTACTTTTGCTATTGCTATTTCTTCTTCAAATATTTCTTGTGGTAAATTAGATATTTTTTGAAATGCAGAACTTTGATTACGGGTAATGCCAAAATTTTGTAAAGTCATCTCTTGTGATTTTACAATTTCCCTACCATTACTACCTTTTTGATTACCTCTACTAATATATTCTGGTATCAACCCACCTAATATTCTTTGTGTTCTTAACTTTTGTTCTGCTATTATGTTTTGTAATTCAGCATCTTTCTTTTCTGCTTTTGCCCACGTTTCTATAGCTTTTACTTTGTTTAGATATTCAACTCCTGTTTCTATTGTTTTTATTTCTGCTAATTGTTGTTTAGCATTATCTCTTAATTGTAGTGCGTTCATTAGTTTAATTATTATTTATACTTCTTTGTTAAAATAAATCTAATTGTTTTTCATTTTGTTTTTTTATTATTCCTACTGCTGTTTCTAATATAGTTTTACCAACTTCATAATCAACCAAATTTCTTATTATTTTTATTTTAGATTGTTTGCCTTTATACCTTTTTAAAAAATCTTTATCTATACCATGAAAATCACATAATTTATAAAATTCATCATTTGTTTGACCGCACATAATTCCTTTGCCTTCTTGTCTATCTACATTATTTGGTAAATTAAAATTTGTCCAATATAAATGCCTACCTCTCTTTTGTGCTTTTATTAATACTTCATAATAAGGCACAACATTCTCAACTACATATTTACCTTTAAAATGTTCTTTTAAAAAAATTATTTCTTCATATAATTTCATATCAGGATATTTTGGAATATAAAAGTCTTGATTCTTTTGAGTAACACGAACTTTGCTATGAGTTGGACAAGGAGGGGAAGTCCATATAAAATCAAACTCTTTATAGTGGTCTAAAAGATATTGATGTGCATCAGCAATAACAACTTTGTCTTTTGGAAATCTCTCTTGATATAATCTTGCAAGTTCTTCATCCCATTCTACAGCTGTAACCTTGACATCAACAACCTCATTCCACTTATACCTATTACCACCTAAACAGGAATATAGATTTAATATTTTCATTTTTATACTTCTTTGTCATGGTACTTTACATGGAGAAAACTCTCATAGCTTTTCTTTAATTCTCTATAATGATGGAAAAGAGTTCTATGGTTCAAGAGTAACCTTGTATATTTCTTTCTGTAGTAAAGGTCAGGGTTAAGTATTTTTTCTACCTTTCCTGTCTTGACTGAGAGTAGTTTATCAAGTCTGTTAAATATCTTTAAATACTCAAGCTCATAATTTACTATTACCTCATCAAATATTTTAATATTATGCAATACAGTTGCATGGTCTCTGCTTATTGCTTTTCCTATTTTATCTATGCTTTTTTTAGTATGTAACTTTGCAAGTTTACAATATAGAACTCTACAGTATACATTATCCCTCTCTCTGCTTTTTACGTTAAGTTTTCTTTTTGTATGTTTTTCAACAAGTTTTTTAATTTCTATTAGTTCCATGTTTCATCTATTGCTTTTTTAATTCCTTGACAGGCTTCATATTCTTCTAAGTCAGAATAGTATTGAAGCACCTCTATCATTCTTTGTTTTGGGTTTCCATTTTGTATGTCTATAAGAGCTATTAAATAATACTCTTTTGCTTTGCGGTTCATTTAGCATCTACCTCAAGTATATATTGGTCTAATATGTATTCTGTTTCTTCAAGTGTTTTTTTATAAAACATCTCTTTGTAAGCCTTTAGAGCAAGATTAAACTTAGTCTCTCCCCTGGATAAAACCTCAGGAGGAACATTAACCATTCCTACATCTCTGTTGTTTTTGTTCAAGGTAATAAATTTAAACTTATCTTTTTTAAACAACCTACAATATATAAAAGCCTGTAGGTCATAGTTCTTTTTGTCTACCTCCCATTTAGCAAAACTCTCAACTGGAGCAATAGTAGTTTTTAAATCATAGATACAATCTTTTGTAAGAATATCTGCCTTACCTCTAATTGCAAACTTATCAAACATTCTAATCATAGGAACCTCTACATCTGCATCTTTCATAATTGACTGAATTGTTTCATTGTTTGCAAGTTTTCTTATAAGCCATTCTACATAGTCTTTATCTTTTTGCTTAAATACTCTATCAGCTCCATGCTCTGCAACTGCATCTTTATATACTTTAGCATTTGTTCTATCTGCCTCTACATATATCTTTTTATAGAATTTATCAGGTTCTAAAAAACATTCATGAGTAAGTCTACCTATTCTAAGAGCATCTGTTTCTTTCTTAGGCTTCTTCATGTACTCTAATAGAGTGTTTGGACTATCTAATAAATTTCTAAGGAATGAGCTACCAAGAGCATTTGTTGCTAAGACTCCATAGTAAAACTCATCATCCATCATGTAGCCAAGTATTTCTTCTGTTCTGTAAGGTTGGTTATTTAGTAAAGTAATCATCTAAAAAATTGTTTTTATATATATATATTATTTTTATTCCTAACGTGTTATTTGATACCCAATTCATTTTTTGTTTTAAGTTTTTGAATCTCTTGCAGAAGTTCATCAATTCTTTTTTCTGCCTTTCTTGCTCTTTCTATTGCTCTAAGTTTTTGACTTCTGTAGTCATCTACTGTATCTGCAAAACTTAATCTCTCAAGTCCAAACTTGTTAGTAATGAATGTTATCTCAATAATAGCATCTCTGAATTTATTGAGTGTTTCATTTTTTGGTTTCTGTTTGGACCACTCTAAAATCTGTTCTTGAAGAAATAATAAATTAGATTGAAGTTTTAAATCCTCAATAGCTTCAAACTTTTTTCTCATTTCAGTTTCTTTAGTCATAAAAATTTTTATCAAAGTTATCTTTCTCTACTTGTGTGTAGTAAAATTCAAAAGCTCTGAATCCTAATATATGAGTATTAGTTGGAACAAAATACTTCCATCCTTTTGACATACCTCTAAGAATATAATAGAAGAAAAAAGCTACTTGTTTACCTGTATCTTTTTCATATATAACTGTAGCGGAATGGTCGCTTGTAGGAATTACTTCTTTAATAAAAAAAGTTTCATTATTTATATTGCCTTCTCTTTCTTTTTTAGAGTATCTATCTCTAATAGTTTCTGCATGATGTTTAAGTTCTTTTACTAATTCCTTTTTCATAAATATTCGTTTAATACTTTTTCAAGTTTCTTATGTACATTATTTAGAAAGCATGAACCACAAGCTGTAATCTGTACCTTTTCTCCAAATATTCTGTTGTTTATTTCTACCATTCTTCTTTGTACATCAGGAGTTATTGCATTTATTTGTCTATCGAAATAGTCATAAAGATAATTAAATTCATCTTCTGTCAGACATTCAGGTTTTTGATATGGAAATATCTTATTTAAAGATTTTTTTCTATCAGTGCATCCACAATCTTTTCCCTCTGGTGTAAACTTCTCTACTACCTTTTTTATACCTGTAGCTTTTGTAATTTTCTCTACAGTATCTCCAAGACCCTCACTTTGTTTCTTATGATTAGCTTTCCAAGTCTTGTAGGCTTTTGTTCTTCTATCAGTCGGTATTTCTTCTTTTGTATTCTTTGTACTCATCTTTAAATATTTCTTTTAGTTCTGCTTTACATTTTTTTAAGGTGTGAAAAATACTGACCCAACTTATTTTAGTTTTGTCTGCAATCTTTCTAATACTCATTGGAGTGTCTCTATATATTTTAAATAACTGTCTATCATACCATCTCCACCCTTCTATATGTTTGTCTATCTTTTGTGTAAAATTATGATAATTTATTTCCGCATCCATCTCATCAATGTTTGGTATTTGGAGGAACACTTGCTGGTCATCAATACTAATTTTGTGTACTTTGTTTTTAGCGTTGACAAACTGTAGGAACATACTCCTAAGAACAATCCATATATAAGCTTTATTAACTTTACCATTATTTAAAACCTTTTCTTTATTGGAATATTTATATAGTGCCAAATAGCTCTGCTGAACTATATCCTCATGGTAACTATTTTCTCCAAATGATTTAACTATAGTAACCCACTCATCATGATGTTTCGCTACCTCAGCTAACCATTTTTTTCTTCCCATTGTACTGTCATACTAATTATAAAAAAACAACATTGTAATGTATATTCTCTTTCATTGTCATAATCAGTATAAGATAATAAAGCACCTGCCATTAAACCAAGTATAGGAGCAAAGCCTACAGTAGCATTTTTATACATAGCTATCATGTAGAATACTATACAAAGTATTAAAAGTATTCCTCCTACTATTATCATATCTTTATTTGTTTGGGTTGTTTATCGTTTAATATATCTAAGCCTTCATATAGAAAGCCTACATTGTCAATAGCCATTCTAAACTTTAAGGGTTTGTCATGGCTTGTAGGTCTACCATTTAGTTCTATCTCCTTTACTTTTAAGACATGGAGCTGAGTAAACATCCACTCTTGAGGATGAGCAATATACCTATGTATTGAAAGTATGTCATCAGACCTTGAGACCCACTTGGAACCTCCTTCAATGTTTGCTCCATTAAGTGGAGTTGCTAAACCTTCATACTCATGACCTTTTGGATGGACCTGTCTTATAGATTGAGTGTTTGCATGAACATTTAGATATACAGATACCTTTTGCTTTTTAGCAAACATCCTAAACTCCGAAGCTACCTCATAGTCATACTCATGAGTTCCAACTGCTTTTACAAGTGTATGCTCTTTTTTAAGAGAGTTGTAAGGGTCTATTAATATACAATTATAATCCCAAGCATCTTTAATTGCTTTTGCTTCATTAAGTAAGTCTTTGTAATTATAAAGTCTTGAGTTGTCTATTAGTTTAAAATGGTTTTCTGCCCAAGATATTGCATTACCTATTTTCATCTCTGAGGCTTGGTCTACTGTCTGACCCATTTTAAATTCTATTATCTTTCTCATAATACTTTCTGGAGTATTCTCAGAAGAAAACAATAAAAATCTAAGGTTGTGTTTAATAGCCCAAACTACAAAGAGATATATAATAAAAGTAGTCTTGCCTGTGTTTGCATGACCTATAGTAAGAACAAAATTATTCTGTAAGTATCTATAGTGGTTGTCTATTCCCTCAATACCTATGGGGAGACCTTTTTTAATCCTACCATACTTGTAGTCTAATATCTTATCAAGTATTTCTTTTCCTTGAACAATCATAAAAAAAAAGGGGGAATAATCCCCCTGTTACTTAAAATGGTAAGTCTCCTGTCTCTACAGGTTGCCGAGATGGGTTCTGCTGTAAGTTAGAAACCTCTCCAAGCATTTCTGATATTTTCCAACCTTGTAGGTTTGTGTAATACTTTCCTTTGTATTCGTTTCCTCTAACATTAAAAGAAACACTTACAAGGTCTCCATCACTAAAATTTGTTAGTTGATTAACTTTGTCATTGATAAAGTCTAATTGTACTGTTTGAGGATATTTGTCATTTGTAGTTAATAACATACTCCTTTTTGTCAAGTTTTTGATTTGTTCTTCTTGACCAATCTTTTGAATTTTACCTTCTAATTTTAATTCCATAATTACTGAGTTACATGTTGTTCTAATTTTGTAGCTACTTTTGTTAAGTCTTTAATTTCTACCTTGTCAGCTATTACAAGGTCTACTGCCATTTTAAGCGTAGATTGTCTAATGATGTACATTTGAGTCTTGTCCATAATAAAGTTGTTGTTTTAGAAGTTTGTTTTCTTGCTTGAGTTCTTTGTTTTCTCCCTCAAGTTCTATTAATCTTTGATATAAATTTTCCATAATTCAAATATAGGAAAAAATGTTAATAAAAAAAAGGAGGGTTTTTACACCCTCCAATCAAACAATTAAAAAACCAAACTTCATTCAACAATGATTTTCTTTTTATAAAAATCTATAAGTTCTTGTAACTCAAAGATACTATGTTTTTTTGTTTCTTGGCTTTTAATGTAAAGTTTTTCTGATAACTCTACACCTAAAGCTCTACTGTATTCATATATACTTCCCTGGTTATATCTGTTACAGTACCTACATTGACTAAATACATTCTGTTCATCATAGCGAGTTGACATATATTTTCTTGACCTAAAATGTCCTGCATCCATTTCTTTCCAATGTAGTTTTTTATTACATGAAATACATTTAGCAAATCCATTTTTATCAGCATCTCTTTTTCTTATGTACTCGCTGAAAATTCTATCCAGCTTTTTTATTAGTTTACTTCTTGTTACCTTAACCATCCATCTGAAAAAGTAGAGACTTACCTAAAGACTCATCCATACTTTTAATTTGTTTATAAATATACTTACTATCAGATTTTACTTTAGTCTTTTCTCCTTTAGTTGAATCAATTCCTAAGTTTGTATACATTGTAGCATCAAGCATTAACAAAATATCTGTTTTTTCTTTAATTGTTTTGCCAAAATCTTTAATGATTTTGTCAGATAAATCTCTGATAGTGGTATCTTCCATTTTATAATTAATTATTAAGTTAGACATATATCCCACTAACCCACCAAAGGTAGAAGGAATTTTTTTAAGATGTAAAATATTGTTCATAATTTCTAAAAATTATCTGCCTTGCCCTCTATAGAGCTTCTTGTAGGTCTTTGAATTTTTAAGTAGAGATGCTTTTTTTGAATGTCTACCCTTTCTTTTTATTTTTTTTTTCTCTCTAAAAACGAAAGTTGCTTGTCTTGCCATTATCTAAAAGTAAAATAAATTAAACTTAATACCACTAATACACAATGAGGACAAATCATTTTGCTTTGTCTTTTATTTTTTCATAGGTCCTTAAACCACCTAAGCCTAACATACCCATTAGAACTGTAAATAAAGGTTCTGTTTCTAATACAGGAAATTCAGTATCTGGATATATAGTTTTAATAATTGGAAAGGCAACAAAATGATAAGCAAATGCAAGAGAGCATACCCAACCAACAGAAGGACGCCAACCACTAACAAATAAGTTTCTATGTTGTGCTTCAATTTCATTGATTTTAGCTTGGATTTCAAGTATTGCATTTGGGTCAAGTTCTTTTCCTTTTATAGCTTCTCTGAGTTCTATTGCAAGACCTCCAAGAGCTGACTTTTCTCTGTTCCTTCCTGTAAGTAAACTAAGTAATGTTTTAATCATTTATAGTGCTTCCTACTGTATCAGTTTTAGTAAGTCCATATAACAGGCGAGGGTTTCCATAAGTCGCTTGAGTCCACGTGAATAAATGAGGAGCTAATTCCCAATCTACGGAATCCAGCCTCTTGGAGTGCTGTAATGATAGTCCATCTATCTTTTGAGCTTTTGCAGACAATATCTGCTGCCTCTCCTTTAAGATGGCTTGAGTTTGGACTCGCTGAATATCCTCTTGCACTAAGAGATTGATTGTAATTATCTGTTCTGAATCCAGAAGAAATTTTGAAGGGTATACCAGCAATCCCCCTTGCATTATCGAGCATTGAAAGAAAGTTGTTATCCATATTAGCAGCACCAGAGTTAGGCAAATCTGGAGAGTCAAATTCTTCATATCTAAAATATTTAAGACTCATTTGTACATTCGTTTTTACATCCGCATTTTCCTGACTTACAGTCATCATAGGCAAGTGTATTTTTTAATAGTAGTCTATCTATTGTATCATCTTGTAATTTAATAAGCATACCTTCAAGCATATCCTTAGCACTTACAAGCATTTCTATTTTCATTTCTAAATTACTAATTTTTTTCTTAGCAGCTTCAAGGTCATCAGGGTTTCTTCCTGTAATACTTGCAATAACCATAGCAATAGAAGCAGCTATCATTCCAATTAGTGTATTTACTATTTGTGCATTTTCATTTGGTATTGAATACTTTGTAAGATAAAAAAGTATTATAACAACTAAAAAAAATACCAAAAGCGACCCTGCAAAATGTCTTATGTCTTTAGCAGCACCATTTGTAATTTTCATTTCTTAAAAGATTTATATATGTTAAGTACAGTATAAACAAGCGTTGCTAATAATACTAAGAATTGAAGCAAAGAATTTATATCACTTATACTAAAAACTAAAGCAAAGAGACTTGCAGCATAGGTTGAAAAAATCTTCATTGAATCATCCATTATTTAATTGCGTAATATAAATAGGTGTCCCCATTTGAAAGATTTGCCCAACCAGCACCATAGTTTTGTATTGTAAAACCGTCATCATTAAAAATAATATTACCAGATATATCCGCTTCAACACCATTACTATTGGCAAATAATGTCCTTACATCTCCATCTGATGCTAATCTTCTATTATCAATAATACCCCAACCATAAGAACCATCTGCATTTTTAATTAAAATCCAACTTGGTTTAAAACCATTTGAGCCTGTAGAATTTCCATCATCAGTTGTATATATTCTATTATTAACTGATGAACCTGTTCCATCATAGGTACCTATTTTACTATATCCGCTTACAGAGTGAAAACAATATGCTATCATTGTACCTGAATTATTAAAAGAAAGAGAAGAACCTACTGTAAAAACAGAACTTGTTGGCTCTGTGTCATTAAAAGCTGTTGATGAATCTCCTTGAGCAGCAGTACTATTTAAAACTAAAAAGTTCTCTGCCGTAATTGCCTCTGCATATACACCCCAATTATTTGTCCTTGTTCTTGCTTTTATAAGTATAAGTTCAGGTTTAGCACTAAGTCCGTGTCCAATAGTTGCACCTGTTCCATTACCTGTCCAAGATACTATACTAAATCCAGCAGCAGTATTTGCACTTACAGAACTTGTAATACTCCCATTACCATTTGAAACTGCCGCACCGCCACCTTTCCAAACCC